>JFJP01023930.1_pt1 | contig 149020 bp, 130 predicted proteins | sample 431651 | NCBI WGS metagenome assembly JFJP01 (sample SAMN02602958, study PRJNA72255) | Microbial mat metagenome, whole genome shotgun sequencing project. | biome: fresh water; feature: sink hole; material: water; isolation source: purple microbial (photo- and chemosynthetic) mats found in...
TATTTTATGGTTTATTTTAAGTAGCTATTATTGGATTGTATGATTGTTTTTGAAAAGGTAAAATTGATTTATTTTTTTATAAATGATTTATGGAGTTACCTATGTTTAAAACTATAATATTTACATTTTTGTTTTCGTTGTCCCTTTTTGGTGAAGTTATACCTGTTGATAATATTCAATTAAAACAAATGATTGATAATGGCATTGTTGTAATAGATATAAGAAGATATGATGAGTGGAAAAAATATGGAATTATTGATGGAAGCAAGACACTTACTTTTTTTGATATAAATGGTAATTATGATGCAGTATCTTGGTTGAATTCATTTACAAGTTACATTGGTGATAAAAATACACCAGTTGTTATTTATTGTGCTCATGCGAATCGAACTAAAGTTGTAGGGAATTTTTTAAATAAGCAATTGGGTTATAACTATGTTTATGAACTAAAAGGTGGTATAAATTATGGATGGATTGATAAAGGGATGTCAATTGTTAAATATTAGTAAAAAAATTACAAAAATTGTTGGCAATACTAATGCTACTTATGACTTAATCAAAGATGGCGATAAAGTATTAGTTGGATTCAGTGGTGGAAAGGATTCACTTACATTGATTCATACACTTAAAAGAATGCAAGGCAAAGTACCGTTTAAATTCGAATTTAAGGCTGTTACGATCACTTATGGTATGGGTGAACAAGTAGAATTTTTGGCTAATCATTGTAAAGAATTTGGTATTGAACATGAGATAATTAATACTGAAATTTTTGATATATCAAAAGAAAAAATCAGGGAAAATAGTTCATTTTGTAGTTTCGTAAGTAGGATGAGAAGAGGGTATCTTTATACTTATGCTTTAGAAAATGGATTTAACAAGGTTGCTTTGGGACATCATCTTGATGATGCTATCGAGAGTTTTTTTATGAATTTCTTTTATAATGGAAGCATGCGAAGTATGCCACCGCTTTACAAAGCAACAAATGGATTGGTTGTTATTAGACCACTTATTTTTTGCAGAGAGAGACAACTAAGGGCATTTGCCACTTCAAACGAAATTAGAGTAGTTGGTGATGAGGGTTGTCCTGCTATGCGAATGGATATTAAAATGCCACACGCACGAGAATCTACTAAGGAGATGTTGGCAAAATTAGAATTGGAAAATCCAGATATTTTTGTATCTATGAAATCCGCGTTTTCACATTTGCATACACACACTTTTTTTGATAAAGATAAGCTCAACTATTAATTGATTACTAAAATAGATTAATTGTAGTTAGTGGCTGCTAAATTAATCGATACCAAACGATTATTTATCTAAAATATTTGTAGTAAAAAATAAAAGGACCGATACATATGACATTCTTATTTGACAAAAACAACCACTTTAATCTAGCTAATCTTGCAACTTTTTTAAATATTGCCTCTGGAATTTTGGCTATATATTTTCTTACCCATGGTGAATTTTTTGGAGCTGCATTATTTGCTTGGCTTGGTGGAGCATTTGATATAATTGATGGAAAAATTGCTAGAAAATACCAACTATCAACAGAATTTGGTGTTCAATTAGATTCTTTTGCTGATTTTCTATCATTTGTTATTGTTCCTGCTATGTTTATCTACTTTGGTGTGATTGATGGCAAAGAGACATTTTTAAATACAACTTTTATCGCTTTAGCATTTATTTATTACATTATAAGTGGACTTAGACGACTTATAACATTTAATATCAATACAGAAGCTGGAACTGTCGGTAAATATTTTGTAGGTGTACCAACTCCGCTTGGAGCTATACTTTTATGGCTTGTATATTTAGGATGGGAATTTAATCTTATTCCAACAATATTTCAAATTACACCTGAGTACCTTGTCCTAACTTTAATGATATTTGTTGGTTATCTTTTGAACTCTAAAGTCAAAATACCACATCTTTAAAAAGTGAATAATCGCGATATTTGTCCGCTTTGCCGAAACAAAGGGGAATTGTTTTATAAAGATGAATTTTATAAATGTTCACATTGTTTAGGAATTTTTAAAAATAGAGACAAACTACTTGGTGTAGATGATGAAAAAAATAGGTATCAACTTCACAGCGATGATATTTCAAGTATTGGGTATCAAAAATTCGTTTCGCCAATTATCAATGGTGTATTAGCAAATTTTGATTCTAAATCAAGCGGGCTTGATTTTGGTTCTGGAAGTAGCTCTATTGTTGCCACTCTCCTTGTAAGACATGGATATGATATGAAAAAGTACGATCCTTATTTTTATCCAGAGATAAATAATTTAGAAACTCAGTATTCTTTTATAACGGCTTGTGAGGTTATTGAGCACTTTTATAATCCAAAAAAAGAGTTTTTACTTCTTAAATCTATCCTTCAAACTGGTGGTAGATTGTATTGTATGACACATCTTTATGATTCAAATATTGACTTTGGAAGTTGGTATTATAAAAATGATCCAACTCATGTTTTTATCTACCAAGAGGAAACTGTTAGGTACATAGCAAACTATTTTTCTTTTAGTGGTTTTAAGATTGATGGTAGACTTATAGAGTTTTATAACTAAATTACTTTTATGTAGTGAAGCAGATATTAATCAAAATAGAAATAAACTATTTTTTTAATTAAAATTTGGCATCCGTCAAATAAATATCGATAAAATCAAAGGAGTAGTTATGAAAATTTTTAAATTAGCCAGTTTAGTTGTATTGCCATTTGTGGCGATTGTGGCAAAAGATGTAAGAAAACCTGAGGTTCTTTTTCAACAAAAATGTCAAATGTGCCATATGGACGGTCTGCCTAAAAATAAAAAAATTGCCAATAAAATGGTTTCCCCAACGATGAATTACACTATAAAAAATCTTGTTTGGGGTATGGATTCGGAGCATGATGGGATTAGTGAAAATGAACTCAAAAAAATTTCAGTCGAGTTTATGAAAGATTATTTGTATTATCCTGATAGAAAAAAAACAAATTGTGAGGATATTTCGTTTGATAAATTTGGTGTAATGCCATCCTTGAAAGGGTTTATTGCTGAAGAGGAGATGGATGTTTTACTCCCTTGGGTTTATGATAAGTTTAAGCCAACAAAACAAAAAGATGGTAGCTGGGCTCTAAAAGAGTAGATTTTAAAGGATTTGTTTATGAAAAATAAAATAGTTTTAAGTTTTGGAGTAGTTGTTGCACTTGGTGTTGTAAGTAGTTTGAATGGAGTTGAATTTAAGCCAGTTGGATTTAAAGCTGTTGGGATGGGCGGTGCTGGAGTTGCTAGTACTCGAGGGAGTTTGGCTGGATATTATAATCCTGCGCTATTGAGATTTAGTGATAGCACAACAGAAGTTAGTGCAAATGTTGGGGTTAGACTTAGAGAAGCAAATTTGGTTGATAATGCTGATAGATTGTCAAAACTTGATATTAGCCAAACACTTACAAACATTGGTAATCAGGCTTCAATTGGTGGAGGTGCAGATGCTGGTAGTCAAGCTAAATTAATTGAAGCTCAAAATATTTTAAAAAATATCGGCTCAAATAATGCACTTTTAATTTCCGCTACACCATCAATTACATCTCAAATGGGCGATGGATTTGCAATTGGTATTTATGGAAATGGTGATGTTAGTATGGAATTAAAACTTGATACAAAATATCTTGACATAATCGTAAAAAAAGATGTTGTTGGCTATTTTAAGTATGAACCAACATCTAATGCTTATAGTGAATCAAACGAAACTGTATATAATTCATCTTCCCTTGAATACGGTATAAACAATAAAAAACATGAACTAACAGTAAATGCTTTTGCTTTAGGTGAAGTTCCTATATCTTATGCTAAAGCTTTTGATACAAGTGGTGGAACTTGGAGTATTGGTGGAAGTATTAAGCCAATGTCGCTTTTAAGTTACAGCAAAACTGAAAAACTAGGAGTTTCTACGGACAAGGCTGATGATAATAGTGATGATGCAAAATATGAGACAAAATACAAATCAACTTTCGGTTTAGATTTAGGGGTTGCTTACAGACCGAATGATTCTCAAGTTACACTAGGACTCGTTGGAAAAAACTTAAATAGTCCAAAATTTAAAGTTGATACAACACCATCAGATAGTCCACAAAAAGATTACAAGATTGAGCCACTTGTAAGAGCTGGTTTTAGTCTCCCTGCGTGGAATAATAATCTTGAATTTGCTTTTGATGCGGATTTGACAGAAAATGAAACATTAATCACTGGTGAAAAGTCTCAACTTGTTGGTGGTGGTGTTGAATACCACCCAAGTAGTTGGTTTTCTCTAAGACTGGGAGCTATGAAAGATTTAGCAAGTAAAAAATTTGATGATGGATTTATAACAACTGCAGGATTGGGATTTGGTTTAAAATGGCTTCAGTTTGATGTTTCTGCTGCAATGTCATCTAAAAATGGACAGTATGATGGTGAAGATATTCCTAGATATGCTGCTGTTAATTTCTCTTTAATTTCAAAATGGGGAGATGGATACAATCAAAAACAAGCACCCGTAAAAGATGTAGATATAGCTTCAACAGCTAAAGAGCCTTTGAAAGATGAAATTAAAACATTATCGCCAGATGAACAAAATAGGATAAAAAAAGATAGTGATAAGGGTTTTGAAGAGCTAAATAAGTTGATTTAAATATTTAATATAAATCAAAAAGCCCCAAATTATTTTGGGGCTTTTTTGTTTTTTATCAAAGTATAGTTATTTTTTTAACTCATCTTTTAAGACTTCAGTAGAATTATTTTTTTGCTCTATTTGATTTTGTAGTATAGGCTCGATTGTCTCTTTTGATGGCAAGATTGTTTCTGTCTGCTTATTTTCACTTAAAGCTACTATTTTTTCAACATTTTCTATATTTGGTTCCTCTTTTTTTACTTCTTCTTTTTTTGCTTTAGCTTCAGGTTTTTTGTTTGTATCGTATTTGATACGATTTTCAAAAAGAATTTTGTCTAAGCTATTAAAAAATCCTCTATACCAATTACTATCATCGATATTTCCTTGACCAACCAATGTGTACTTGCCAGTAAATGGTACAGGAATAGGAAGTGAAATGCCACCTCCACCAATTTGCCCAGTATCATTTTTTTTATCAATAGTTTCATAAGAAGCGATAACTTTTACAGTTGTTAATTCACTACTTCTCTCTTTAAAATCTATCGTTACGGTTACACCAATAATAGTTTCTTCATCATTGTTGTATTGGTTTCCTTTGGCTGTTAATACACCATCAGCTTTTGTAACAGTCACAATATTTAGATTTGATTGCATTAGTGTTTGCTTAAGTCCATCAAAAGTCTCTTCGAGTGTAAAAAGAAGGTCTCTGCTCTTAAAGCAACTATTTCCAGTAGATTGCTTATACGAAGGTGTCGATGCAAAAAGCGAAGCTGTCAAAATTAAAAATAAAGGGGCAAATATTTGCATTTTCATATTTTAATCCTTATTTATTTGTGGTACCTCGCAAGAAAATGTACCGCTATTTATAACTTTTCCATCTTGAAACTTAACCATCACATTATTGTATGCAATTTTTAAATTTTCTTTCTCCCCCGTTCGCGTTTCACCTTCGTATCTATAAATAACAATGTCACCAAGTTTCTCTTGAGCTGTTGGTGCTACTTGCATTAGTTTTTCTACTTCTTCTATCTTCATTCCATTTGATATCTTAAAACTGCTTTTTACAGCATCTGCCAAAGATGGCTGTTTTGAATCCCCGCAACCACTAAAAAGAGTGATTGCTGTTATTAATAAACTTGTAGTTAAAAATTTAGTTTTCATTATTATCCTTTTTAGAAAATATTAAAATTTAGCACTTAAGCCAAAAAATGTACCTTTTGTATCAACTTTTGCCTTTAATCCGTCAACTAAACTATTTGGAATAGTTATATTTTGTACTCGATATCCAAGGTCAACTTTAAAGTCAACAAGTGGCATAGGAATTGGAAGTTTAACACTTAATTTCGCTTCATTATCAGAGATACTAGCTCCATCGTAAGAGATGTTTTTTGTAGTTGCTTCAAAATCAACTGGTGCAAATGGAATATCAACTCTAGCATTTAGATAAAGCAGTGGTAGAGTTTCATCAAAGTCTTTTGGAGTTGTGCTCGTGTTTGTAGTTATAGTGCCTTTTAGATTTTTTGCATCAATCCCAAAATTAACATTTAAAACACCAGCAGTTGCTAATCCAACAAAAGGAACTCCCCAGTAAGCAATTAAGTCTGTTTGTTTCATATCAACTTTTGTATCTTTTGCACTATTTTCAATATTGTAAGTCAATTTTTCTGCTCTAACATTTGGGACAATTGGTACAAAATGACTAAAATCAGCATAAAGATAGTTATTTCCGCTAGCTGATTTATCATCCATATTGCTATTTTCAAAGTTTATTTCACCATTTGAGCCAATTTGAGCACTTCCAGATAATGCAGGTAGCCAAACACCACCACCAATTTCAGCATTTATCCCCATAAAAGCATTCGCTGATGTAGCCATCATTAGAGCTACTGTTGAGCTTAGTATTATTTTTTTCATTAATTTCTTTCCTTTTGTTTAAATTTGAAAAATAGTATCTTAGTGTTACTTAGTTACGATTGAAAATGATAAGTTTAAAATCTCTTTGTGTGAGGATATAAAATTGTTTAATTCCTCTAAACTTAAGTTGCTTATCATCTCTAACTCTTTTTTTGGATAATCTTGTGGTAATCCTTTGTAGAAAAGATTTAGTGCGAGCGATAATTTTTGGCTAAAGGTTTCAGTTCGGAGTGGTTCACTTCCGCTCAAAAACTTTTTAGCACCTTCTAATTCCTCTTTTGTTGCACCATTTATTACAAAGTTTTGGATTGTTTTTATGACTAAATCTTTTGCTTTGGCTTCATTTTCAAGTTTTGTTTGTAGATAACCATTAAAAGATGAGTGGGTAACATTTAAACTTGTGTACCCATAAGCAGAATATGCGAGTCCATTTTTAACCCGTATTTCCTCCATTAATCTACTTCCAAAGCCACTTCCACCAAGGATAAATGATGCTACTTTTGCTTTGTAAGTATCATTTGCATTGTGTGTAAGATTAAAATCACTGCCAAAATATATATAAGCTTGTTCTGTTTTTTTCTGTAATCTTTTTTCACCTATTTTTTTTGAAACATTAAATCTGTCTGTTTTTGTTTCACCAATTGATTTGAAATTTTTAACAATCTGTGTTATGTCATTTTTAAATTTTTCAATTTCAATTTTTCCACCAACTGCAATAAGGAGATTGTCAAGATTTAGTGTTTTAGCTAGATGGTTCTCTACATCTTTAAGTTTTATATTTTCAACTGATTTAACATCACCATTTGTTCCATTTTCAAGTGGCGTATTTTTCCACATAATTTTACTTAGATTTTTCCCTGCAACACTATCAAAATCATCCTCTTTTTGTTTGATTTTACTTATTTGCATCGTTTTGATTTTTAAAAGTGTATCTTCACTTAAATTTGGGTTTTTTAAGAGTTCGGCCAAAAATTTTAAAGCACTTTCATATTCACTTTCTAAACAGCTAACTTCAATAACAAATGTTTCAAAACCATTTGAAGCGTGGATTGAGATTGCTTTATTTTCTAGTTTTTGTGCAAATTTTGTTGCACCATCTTTTTTTGTCCCTTCATTTAATATTTTTGAGGCTATCGATGTTATTCCACTATTATTACCATCTGTTAGATAACCGCTATTTTTAAAAACGAGTTGGAGATTGAAAATAGGGAGTTTTTCACTTTTTTCAAAAATGATTGGTATCTCGTTATTCTTGAGTTTTATATTTGTTATTGTTGCTGACATTAGCATTCCTTGAAGTAAAATTATAAATATTAAAAATGTAGCCAAGTGATTATTTTTCATCGTAATATTTTTCTAAAATATTGTAAGCAGTATCTCTTTTGGCTGGCTTTTCACCTAGATCTTTGATGAGATTAATCATTTCATTTTGATTCATTCTGTTTGTCGCACCTGCTGCGCTTACTACATTTTCCTCCATCATGGTGCTTCCTAAATCGTTTGCACCAAATAAAAGAGCCATTTGCCCTATGTAGCTTCCTTGTGTTACCCAACTACTTTGGATATTTTGAAAATTATCAAGATAAAGTCTAGCAACAGCTAGGAGTCTTAAATATCGATTTGAGCTTTGTGGAGGAATATATAATTCTTCAGCTAATTTTGTGTGAGCTGATTGAAAACTCCACATAATAAACGCTCTAAAGCCACCTGTAATATCTTGGAGGTCTCTAATTTTTTCCCAATGTTCAATAATTTGCTCATCAGTTTCAACAGTACCAAACATCATGGTAGCTGTTGATTTTATACCATTTTCATGGGCAATTTTATGAACCTCAAGCCAATCTTTTGTATCAAGTTTTTTTGGAGCTATAATATCCCTAACATCATCATTTAAAATTTCAGCGCCAGCTCCTGGAATTGAAGCTAAACCTTTATTTTTAAGTCTTACTAGAACCTCTTTTACACTAATTTTTGATATTTTTGCTATAAAATCTATCTCGATTGAACTAAAACCGTGAATTGTTATTTGTGGATATTTTGTATGGATATGGGAAACTAAATCTTCATACCACTCAATTTTTAGCTTAGGATGAACGCCACCTTGAAAAAGTATTTGCGTTCCACCTATTAGAAGAAGCTCCTCAATTTTTGCATCAATTTCATCAAATGACAATACATAAGCATCGTCATCTTTTGCATGTCTGTAAAATGCACAAAATTTACAATCAACCCAACAAATATTTGTATAATTTATATTTCTATCAACTACAAATGTTGTTATTTTTTCTGGATGAAGCTCATTTTTTCTTTCGCTTGCTAATTTACTAAGTGTAAGAAGTGGAGCATTTTTGATTAATTCTAGTGCCTCTTGATTTGTTAGTCTTTTAAACTCTTTTTGTTTCATAGTTGTTCCTATTTTAAAATGAAGTACCAAGACTAAATTCAAAGTTGGAAGTTTTATCGGTTCCACCTGTTTCAGCCACATTTGGACTAACTGCTCTGCTAAATATAAACTGTAAAGGTCCAACTGGAGATTGCCACTCAATTAATGCACCATATCCAGAAGCATCGATTTGATTTAGTTTATTTTCACCAATCATCCCATAATCATAAAACAATCCCCATCTCATATTTGCTTTAGGGATAAGTGGAAAGCTTAGTTCAGCTGTGTTTGTAAGTGACTGCGTAAATGGGTTATTTACTTCATCAATTGGCTTAAATGCGTAAGATTCATAACCTCTTACACTTGTGGGACCACCTAGATAAAATGTAGTAAGATATTTTACATCACCATAGTTTTTTAATATTTTTAGATTTGTTTTAAATCTAAAAATCATATCATAATCTATTAAATCATCAAATCCATAAAAGTATTTTAAAGTTGTAGAGCTTAGAAGGTAATTTGCATCTCCCCCGATTCCTGCATATTTAAGACTCGTTGATGCAGATATTCCACGTCTTGGATTGTAAAAATTATCTGTATTGTTAAAAGTTATATAAGGAGTAAGTGAACTTATTTTATATTGGTCATTTTGCGTTGCATTTAAATCGTATGATTTTGAAATATCTTCAATAGCATATACTATTCCAGCTCTTGTGTGTCTATTAAAACTTCTTCCAATTCCGATACTTCCACCTACCGTATCTGTTATCTCATCGCCATAAGTTGTATTTGTAATTGTAGATGAGTCTTTGTAAATACTAAAGCTTCCATTGTAGATTCCATCATTTAAAGATGGATTATTTAGCGAAATTTTTGCAGTATCTTTTTTGTTTGAGTGATCAAGTGAAAACCCAAGATCAAGTCCACTTCCAAAGATATTTTTATCATTTACGCTAGCATTTATCATCCAACCATCATAACTTCCATATCCTCCGCCAAGAACTAGATTTCCTGTTGGTGCTTCGGTTACTTCAACAACCAAATCCATCAAATTTGCACTTACTCGTTTTTGTTTAAGTTCAACTGTTTGGAAAAACCCTGTTCGATTTAGGGCACTTCTGGAGTCTTCAAAATCTGTAAGGTTAAATAGATCTTTTGGAGCTAAGTAAACATTTCTTCTAATTACGCGATCAAGTGTTCTACTATTTCCTGAAATTATCACATCGTTGATATAAACTTTTTCACCAGCTGTGATATTAAAAATAACTTCAGCCGTGTTGTTTTCTTTATTTTTTCTAATATCATAATTCACATCTGCAAATGCGTACCCTTTGTTTGCAATTTTAGTTCGTAAAATCTCAACATCTTTTCGTAAAAGTGAAACATTAAAAGTTTTCCCTTTTTGCTCTTTTAGTGCATCTTGAAGCTCATTAATTGGAACAATTGATTCATCTGAGTAGATTAGAATATTATGTAGTTTATATTTTCCACCCTCATCAATTTTAAAATCAACTTCCGCTGTGTTTGTATTAAAGTCAATTTTTGAAAATCCAGCATCAACCCTTGCGTCTAAAAATCCATTTTGCAAATAGGTGTCTTTGATTCTGTGACTGTCGTATTCTAATTGGCTAAATTGCATAATTCCATTGTTATGTCCAAACCACCACGAAATTGTATCTTCCTCTTTGTTTGCAGTATTTTCACTAAATTGATCTTTATTTAGCTCTTTTGCACCTATGTAATTTACTTTTTTAATAACAACTTCTGCACCTTTGTTTACTGTAAATTTAAGTGAGATGTTTTGTGGAGTTAAGATTTTCTCTTCAATTTCAACAACAGAATTGATAAAACCCTCTTTTTTAAGTTCCCCAAGGAGAATTGCTTTTGCTTCTTCTATTTTTTGTGGAGTGTACATCGAGCCTTTTTTTATTTTCATTGTTCGATATAGATCAGCCAAATCCTCCTCTCTTGTCTTGTATCCTTCCATCTCTATATTTACTATAAAAGGTTTTTCAACAAAATTTATAAGTATAAAGTTATTCTCCTCCGTAACATCGATATGTGTAAAATAGCCAAGTTTGTAAAATGCTTTTATAGCCCCATTGAGGTCATTTTTGTTTTGATTGATTTGTTCAAATGCAATTTTTTCAGATAATTGCGTTAGCCCGATTAGTTTTATCTCTTTGGTTGAGGTCTCATCATTTGGTGTTGTAGCGTTTGAAATAGTAGATAGTAATATTATAGAAAATAATCTTTTCAAGTCTTTTCCTCTTTTGTAAAATAGGTTGGATTGTAGCTAAAGAATTCTAAAAGATTATAATTTGGTAAATTAATGTAAAATCCAAAAAAATAATTAGGATAAGCGTGTGAAAGTAGGAATAGTAGGACTTGGATTGATGGGCGGTTCTTTTGGAATGGCGCTTAGAAAATACAAAATAGCATCTAAAATAGTAGGGTATGATCACAATCCGTGGCATCAAAAAGAGGCTATTGAACTTAAGCTTGTTGATGAGATTGTGACTCTTGAAGAGTTACTTAAGGTAGATATTATTATTTTAAGTATCCCAGTTGACGCCATTATTGCTTTTTTGCCAAAACTTATCCCTTCTGCTATTAATAACACAACAATTATCGATTTTGGAAGCACCAAAGAGATGATTGTAAAAAGTATCCCAAATGAGCTTAAAAAAAATTATATACCTGCTCACCCAATGACAGGTACTGAAAAATTTGGACCAAGCGCTGCTATTAAAGGTTTGTATGAACATAAAACTATGGTTTTGTGTGATATTGAAAACAGTGGAGAGGTACATAAAAATAGAGCTATTGATATTTTTTCAAAACTTCAAATGAAGCTAGTTTTTATGAATGCGTATGAACACGATATTCATGCTTGTTATATGTCTCATTTACCTCATGCTATATCATTTGCTTTGGCTAATATGGTTATGAACCACGAATCCCCAAAAGATATTATTAGTTTAGCCGCTGGTGGATTTAAGGATATGAGCCGAATTGCTAAGAGTTCTCCAAATATGTGGTGTGATATTTTTAGACAAAATAGGGTAAATCTTTTGGAGGGGCTTACTCTTTATGAAAATCAAATAGGTAAAATCAAAAAAATGTTAGAAGATGAAGATTATGAAAACATCGAAGAGTGGATGAAAAAATCAAACACTCTTCATGATATTTTGTAGTTATTTAATTTCAAGCTACGCAGACTTGGTTTCTTCCGTTTCCTTTAGCTTTGTAAAGAGCTTCATCTGCTCTTACGAGCATATCTTCCAAATTCTCATCGTTTTGTGTCATTGAAGTTATTCCAATGCTAATTGTAATTTTAATGTGAGAACTGTCGTTTGATTTGAAGTTTAAGTTTTCAATTGCTTCCCTCATTTTTTCTGCAACAAAAGTAGCACCATCAAGTGAAGTGTTGGGAAGTGTGACTGCAAATTCTTCACCACCAAGTCTTCCAAAAATGTCACTTTTTCGTAAAGTTTGTGATATAGTTTTTGTAACTAAAATAAGAGCTTCATCGCCTTTAATGTGACCGTAAGTGTCGTTTATTGCTTTGAATTTATCAATATCTATTGCTAAAATTGCTAATTGTTGACCTTCTCTTTTAATGTATGGCATCATAGGCTCACTGCTTTCAAAAAAACTTCTTCTGTTTTTAATTCCAGTTAGGCTGTCTGTTGTTGCTAAAATATGTAATTTGACATTTGTATCTTTTAGGTCTTTGGTGCGTTTTTCAACAGCGTCTTCTAAAATCGCTTGATAGTCTCTAACTCTTCTTTCACTATCGTAGATTTTAATAGCATCAAGAACCATTAATTCTAAGTTGTAGTGTTTTAGATTTTTCTCTACCAGTTTGTATATAGTAGCGTTATTAATAATGTTTTTGATGCTTTTAAGTGTTAAATCATTTTCAAAAACGATATTTTTTGTATATGGAGAGTATTTAAAAAGGCTAGTTAAAAACTCTTCACCATTCATATTTGAAAGGTTATAACTAGAGATGCTCATAAGTATCTCTTGTCCATTTGCAATATGAATTAGTGATTGGCTCAAAGCTTCTTCAGCACTTGTATATGTATAGACTATGTAGTTTGAATCGATAATTTTTGTAATTTTTCTTTCTAGTTCATTTAGAATTTCAGTTTCATTGTCAATGCAAACTATTATATATTTTGATTTCATTGGTGTCACTCACTTTAATGTAATTTGTTTTTAATAATACACCATTTATGTGGTTATTAACTTAAATTAGTTAAAATGTAAAACTTAAATCTGAAAAAATCTTCAAGGAAAATCACAAAATGAAAATCACAAAATTTACATTTATCTTATCAATATGTTTTGCATCATTGCTTCATGGGTACGAAGTGGAAGACCCAACTCTTGGAAATATCGCTCTTGAGGCCGGTGTTTGGAAAACAACTTTAGGTGGACAAATAAACAATACCACTTCAAGTACAGATTTTAAAGATGATTTGGGATTTGATAAAGATAAAGCAATTACAACTGTTGGGATCGATTTGAAAAATGATTACTCTTGGCTTCCAAATATTTATGTTAATTATTTTGTACTAAATAGTTCAGTTGATAGTAGAAGTGACATAAATAAAACAATTTCAACTCAATTATTTGAAAGGAAAAAATCTTCAGCACTTGAATATAGCGAATTGAATTCTATTTTATATGGATATTTTGCGCAAAGTATTTTTGAGTTTGATGTTGGATTAAATTTCAAAAAAATTGACTACAAACAAAGTATAAAACAGATCGATAATCCTTCAAGAAATATAACCATAACTGGACCAAAAAACATTATACCATTGCCATATTTTGCTATTAAAATTGATTTATATCCCATAAATACAGTTTTAAAGGCTGAAACTTCCATGTTATCTATTGGTGATGATGAAGCTAAAGATTATAGTTATTCTATAAATTATAGAGCCATGAAGAATATGTATATTAGCTATGGATACAAGTACAATAGTTGGAAAACAACAAATAAAGATAATATCCACGAAAAATATGACATGCACCTAAAAGGTAATTATATCAACGCAAAAATATTATTTTAAATAATAAACCTAAGGAAAGAGATGATAAAAATAGCATTAATTGGGCAACCCAATGTAGGTAAAAGCTCACTATTCAACAGAATAGCAAAAAAAAGAATAGCAATAGTAAGTGATATAGCAGGAACAACAAGAGACATAAGAAGAAGAGAGGTTAAAATCCTAAATAGAGAGGCAATGATGCTTGATACTGGAGGAATTGATGATACTAATGATGCAATATTTTCAAATGTAAAAAGAAAAGCTATCGAAACCGCAAAAGAGGCAGATATCGTCCTTTTTATGGTTGATGGAAAAAGAATTCCTGATGAAAAAGATAGTGAGCTTTTTTATGCACTTCAAAGACTCGGTAAGAAATTAGCGCTCGTAGTGAATAAGATTGATAATGACAAAGAGAAAGAAAATCTTTGGGAGTTTTATAGTTTTGGGATAGATGAGGAGCTTATGTTTCCAATTTCGGTATCTCACAATAGGGGAACTGTAAGATTATTTGAGTGGCTTCACGAGCAACTTCCTATGAGTCCTGAGGAGATTTTAGCAAATGAAATAGCTCAAAATAAAGAAGATGATGAGGATGAAGATTTTAGTGAATCAGAAAAAGAGCCACGAAGACACCATAAAGAGGTGGAGATTAAAAGAGAAATTGACCCAAATCATATAAAAATAGCAATTATAGGGAAACCAAATGTAGGTAAAAGCTCTATTTTAAATGCAATTATCGGTGAAGAGAGAAGCGTAGTTAGCCCAATAGCCGGAACTACAATTGACCCAGTTGATGAAACTTTTATCTATAATGATAAGAAAATTACATTTGTTGATACTGCTGGACTTAGAAGAAGAGGGAAGATTTTAGGGATTGAAAAATATGCCCTAATGAGAACTGAAGATATGCTTCAGCAGTCAAATATTGCTCTTGTGGTTCTTGATGCGAGTGTTCCAATTGCTGACCAAGATGAGAAAGTTTCTGGGCTTGTTGATAAATTTGGCTTAGGTGTGATTATTGTCCTTAATAAATGGGATGAAAATATGGACACTTATGAGAAGGTTACAAAAGAGGTAAGGGATAGATTTAGATTTTTATATTACGCTCCAATTATGGCTATTTCTGCAAAAACTGGAAGAAATATCGATAAACTTAAAGATAAAATCCTTACTATTTTTGAAAACTACAATAAAAGAATTTCAACTTCAGTCCTTAATGCAACTATTAAAAAAGCAATTCAAAGACATGCACTTCCAAGTCCAAATGGAAACAGACTTAGAATTTATTTTGCAACACAATTTAACACAAACCCACCAACAGTGGCACTTGTAATGAATAAACCAAATATGCTTCATTTTAGTTATAAGAGATATTTAATAAATATCTTAAGGGAGTATCTTGATTTTGATGGTGTTCCTATCCGTATAGTTGCTAGAAAAAAAGGTGAAAGAATGGATGATGATGAGCTCAATGTTGTTTATCAAGAGCTTATGGTTCCGAAAGAGATGTATATCCAAAACGATGAAAACGATGAACTTAACGATATTTATGATGACTTTGATGATGAAGAGTATGAAGATGATTATGAGGATGATATAAAATAATCATTTTGTATGGAAACAATCAAAAACGAGTTAACAAAACTTTATAAAGAGAAACAAGAGATTGAATTAAAAATTAAACTTTTGGAGAATAATCTTGAGAAGCTTTCCATCTTCTCTTTCGTTTTAAAAGATAGTATTTATATACCAATTCAAAATCTCTCTACCACTATTTTAAATGAACTAAAAAATTTAGCAATTTTCCCAAATCCACAAATTAAAATACTTCAGGCTTTGCGAAAACCAATCTATAATACCCCAAAAAATATCTACAATTTTGAGTTAGCAAACAATATTTTAAAGTTACCTCGCGGACTCATGAGGGATGTTATTTTACTTTTAAATAAAGGGCAAATCAAATATGAGATAAAAGATGAGAGGTTTTTTAAATCTGAAATTTTTAAACCTGTTAAATACACTTTACGAGATGAACAAGATATCTCAATTGAGGCGATACAAAAAAAAGATTTTTCAATCTTTGTGGCTCCCCCGGGATTTGGAAAAACATTAATAGCTTCAAAAATGATTGAATTAAGGGGTGTTAATACCCTTGTTTTGGTTAACAAAAATATGTTGCTTGATCAGTGGATTGAGAGGTTTGTTCAATATTTTGGGATGGATAAAAAAGAGATCGGGATACTTGGAAAAGGTATAAATACACTAAATAACCGTCTTGATCTAGCAACTATTCAGAGTCTAAAAAATAATCCAGATATTATCAAAAACTACTCATTTGTGATAGTTGATGAGTGCCATCATATCCCAGCACTTACTTTTGAAAGCATTATAAAATCATTTTATGGAAAATATATTTTAGGGCTAAGTGCTACACCAAAAAGAAAAGATGAGATGGAGCCTATACTTTTTGCACAGCTTGGCAATATTTCTTATGAAGTGAAATCAAAAAAGACGAGTATTAAAATAGCTAAAATTGTAAATAGTGACTTTGAAAGTGAATGTGATAATTTTGGTGAACTTATTGGGGAGATAATCAACAATAAAAAACGAAACGAGTTGATTATAGATCAGCTAAAACTCCATCAAAATAGGAAGATTTTGGTTTTAAGTGATAGGATTGAACATATTGAAAACTTATCTATTTTGCTTGATAAATTAAAATTTCAATATACAGCAATTCATGGAAGTATGGCTAAAAAAACAAAAGAGATTAATTTAAAAGAGATTGAAAGTGCAAATATAGTTTTGGCAACGGCATCATATTTTGGTGAAGGGGTTGATTTTCCACATCTTGATACTATTATTTTTGCAACACCAATCTCTTTTAGTGGAAGACTTGTTCAGTATCTTGGACGAATTGGACGACAAGGTGATGATTGTTTGGCTATTGATATTTTGGATATTAAAAACAATTTCACAAAGAGCGCATTTAAAAAAAGAAAAGAAGGGTACGAACAGCTTTTTTATAAGATAAAATATACTCAGTAAATTTGAATTTTAGAGATTTCCTTAAGATACTATCTGTATAATCGCGAAATATTATGAAAACCCAAAACTAAGGAGAGAATATGTGTAAAAAATTGATATTAACGCTAGGATTTTGTACTTTAATAGGTAGTCAAGTTTTTGCTTCTGCAAAAGTTCAAGAACAATGTGAAGCAAAAGGTGGTAGTTTTATCTATGCAGGTGGAGAATGTATCGAATTTTATAAAGCAGATGGCGACACCGAAGGTGCTTTAAATATTTTAATTCATGGAAGTTGGCCAGAGGGGACAAATACCCTTGCAAGGTATACCCCATTTGCTGATAATATTGCTATGGCTACTGATGTTATAACTGTTGCAGTAGCACTTCCAGGATATAGTAAATCTTCATCAAATAAATTAAAACCACTTATCAAAGGTGGGAAAACTCCATTGGCTTCAACTAAAGAGTATGTGAAGTTTATTGAAGAGCTTGTAACTGCACTTAAAAATAAATATGACGCAAGTGTTGTAACTTATGTTGGACATAGTGCTGGGGCTATGATGGGTGCTACAATGAGTGGAATGAATCCAGATTTAATTCAAAATATAGCTTTGGTTGGTGGAAGATATGATGTCCATGCAATTACAAAAGAGAAAAATCTTATCTCAGCAGTTGATGTTCTAAATAATATTAGCAAAGATATGAAAATAACGCTTGTTTATGGGACAAAAGATAGTATATCTCAACCAAAAGTTACAACAGACTTTAATGCTTTGCTTATAAAAAAAGGTTTTTCACCAAAACTTGTTGAAGTCAAAGGCGGAGAGCATGTTGACCTTGATATGAGTGATGAATCTGTAAAAGCAATCACTGAGATGGTTGAAAATAGTAAACAAAAGCTAAAAAAATAATCTCAAATTCCTAACAAAATCCCCATCATCTGATGGGGTAAATATAAAATACACATAAAGATAAATAATGATAGATTTTAAAAAATTTGAAAAATATAGCAAGGCTGGTCCAAGATACACAAGTTATCCAACAGCGCCCGAGTTTAGTGAAAGCTTTACAAAAAATGATTTAATCACTAGGTATAAAAATCAACCAAAAGATAGAGCAGTATCCCTTTATATCCATATTCCATTTTGTAGAAGCGCTTGTTATTTTTGTGGCTGTAATGTTATTTTTACAAGCAAAGAGGATAAGAAAGCTAGATATATAGATTATCTTAAAAAAGAATTGGCAATTTTGGCAACACATCTTGATACAAATAGGGTTGTGACACAAATGCATTTTGGTGGTGGAACGCCAACTTTTTTAGAGCCTTCTCAACTTGATGATGTGATACAAACAATCAAAAAAACTTTTCCAAACTTTGCAAATGATGCTGAAATTTCATGTGAAGTGGACCCTAGATATTTCACAGTAGAACATATGGAAGTTCTTAAAAATGCCGGAACCAATAGACTTAGCTTTGGTGTTCAAGATATTGATTTGAAAGTTCAAGAGACAATCCATAGAATCCAGCCATTTGAAACAACTCAAAATGTGGTGAAGATTGCACGAGATGCTGGAATACAATCTATAAATGTAGATCTTATTTATGGACTACCATATCAAACAAAAGAGAGCTTTAGGAGAACAATTGAAAAAATTATAGAGCTAAATCCAGATAGACTGGCGGTCTTTAACTATGCGCATGTGCCGTGGATGATGAAAACTCAAAGAAAATTTGATGAAACAACATTTGCTCCACCAGCTACAAAATTGGAGATTTTAAAAGATACAATTGGATTTTTTACAGAAAATGGCTACAAAATGGTTGGTATGGATCATTTTGCAAAACCTGATGATGAACTTTTTATGGCAATTGAAAAAGGTGAACTTCATAGAAATTTTCAAGGATACACTACAAAAGGTGGAGCTGATTTGATTGGTATTGGTCTTACATCTATTGGTGATGGGGTTGATTATTATGTGCAAAACTTTAAAGATATGGCAATGTATGAAAATGCAATTGATAACAACGAATTACCAGTTTTTAAAGGATATAGCTTAAATGATGATGATATCTTGCGTCAATTTGTAATTATGGAGCTTATGAGCAATTTTGCCCTTGATATTAAAAAAGTTGAAGCTAGATTTGGGATAGATTTCAAAAACTATTTTAGCGATGCTTTAGCAATGCTTGGTGAATTTGTTGAGGCTGAGCTTATATCTATTAGTGATGAGAAAATTGAAGTTAGTCCAACTGGAACGATGCTTATTAGAAATATCGCGATGCCATTTGATGCTTATTTGCATAAAATTCCAGAAGATAAACGAAGATTTAGTAAAACAATATGAGTAATAATAAATTTAATTATGAAGCGATAAGTGATGACTGTATCAAGTGTGGAAAGTGCAAACCTGTTTGTACAATATTTAATGTAAATCAAGATGAAACCACAAGTCCAAGGGGATTTATTGATTTACTTGGTGCTTATAAGCGAGATGAACTTGAACTTGATTTAGTTGCAAAAGATATATTTGAGAGTTGTTTTTTGTGTACAAATTGCGTTGATGTTTGTCCAAATGATTTGCCAACTGATATGATAATCGAGCAAGTAAGATATGATATAGCAAAAAAATTTGGTATCGCTTGGTACAAAAGAGCTTTCTTCTTCCTCTTGAGACATCGAAAAATAATGGATTTTATGGCGAAACTTGGTTGGGTTTTCCAAACTTGTGGGATAAAAATAGATGAGCAAAAAGAGAAAGCAACTTTTAGGATAAATCTTCCAATTCAAATGATTCAAGATAGGGCTTTGCCTTTTGCAAAGAGGGTTAGTTTTTTAAATTCACACAAAGAAAATATCAAAGCAACTTTACCAATTAGCCAAACATATCAACTTCCTAAAAAAAGAGTTGCTTTATTTATTGGTTGTATGGGAAATTATTCATATACAAACATCGGAGACAGTTTGCTTGTAATTTTGGATAAATTAGGGCTAGATGCTTTTATCCCTAAAGATCAACTTTGTTGTTCTGCACCTGCTTATTTTACTGGTGATTTTGATACAGTTGATTATTTAGTTAAGAAGAATATCGAGTATTTTGAGACTTTTATCGATGATGTTGATGCGATTATTATCCCTGAAGCTACTTGTAGTGCGATGATAAATATCGACTGGGAGCATTATCTTTATGATCAGCCAATCTGGAAAGAGAGAGCAAAAAAAATAGCTCCAAAAGTTCATATGGCTACAAAATGGCTTGAAAATAATACAAACTTAAATGAACTACTAGAAAAAAGTGGGAAAAAATTTAGCGAGCTTGTAACATATCATGACCCTTGTCATGCTAAAAAAATGCAAGGGGTATTTAAAGAACCACGAACTTTATTGTCAAATAATTATGTTTTAACTGAGATGAGTGATAGCAATCGTTGTTGTGGATTTGGTGGAGTTACTATGCAAAGTGAAAAATACCACTTTGCTAAGGCAGCAGGTATTCCAAAGGCAGCTATGATAAAAGATACAAAAGCTCAAATTGTAAGTGCTGAATGTAGTGCTTGTAGAATGCAGATTACAAACTCTTTACACAATGCAAAAGTTGAAGATGTGGTATTTAAAAACCCGATTGAATTAATTGCTGCTAGTTTAATTGAAAAAAGAGTAAATGAGGGCAACTTATAATGGTTGATTTTTGGCAAAATATCTATTTTCAGTTCGATCCTGTTGCTTTTGATTTAGCTGGTATAAAAGTTCATTGGTATGGGATTATGTACGCAGTCGCACTTATTGTTGCTATTTTGATGGCACACTATATTGTGAAAAAAGATAAAATAGCAATTAAAACTGATGTATTGGATAACTATATTTGGTGGGCTGAAATCGGTGTGATATTGGGTGCTAGACTCGGGTATATAATATTTTATGATCCACATACGAGTTATTATTTAACTCACCCTTGGCAGATTTTTAATCCATTTATGGATGGGACTTTTGTTGGAATTTCTGGAATGAGTTATCATGGAGCATTGGCTGGATTTATCATTGCAACATTTTTATTTTGTAAAAAATACAAAGTTTCATTTTGGTTAATTGGTGATATTGCAGCTATTGCTGTTCCGCTAGGTTATGTTTTTGGAAGAATTGGAAACTTTATAAATCAAGAATTAGTTGGTCGCTCAACCGATGTTCCTTGGGGGATTATTGTAAATGGTGGACTAAAACACCCATCTCAACTTTATGAAGCTGTACTTGAAGGGCTTGTTGTTTTTGTGATTATCTTTTTGTATCGAAAATACAAAAGGTTTGATGGGGAATTGGCACTTTTATATATAGTTCTTTATTCGGTTATGAGGATAATTGCTGAAAATTACAGAGAACCAGATAGACAGCTTGGCTTTTTACTTGGAACATCTTGGCTTACAATGGGAATTTTAATCTCATTTTCATTTATACTTTTTAGTTTAGTACTCTATTTTTATAGACTACGAAATAAACAATAATATTACTTTGCCTATAAACTTATAATTTTTTAGCACTCAACTAAAAAGAGTGCTAAAAATTCTCAAAAAACTCTTGACAAAAAAAAATCTTTTGGTATAATTTCCTAGCACTTTACTTAGTGGAGTGCCAATTAATTTGAAACGGTAGCCAAAATGATAGATAAAAAAGAGTTTCTACTCCATTCGATAATCAGAGCCTACATAGAAAATCTTGAGCCAATAGGTTCAAACCAACTAAAATCTATGTATGATTTATCATTTTCACCTGCAACAATTAGGGGTTATTTTAAAAAACTAGGTGATGAGGGATATTTAGAGCAAGAGCATATAAGTAGTGGCAGAACTCCAACTATTGAGGCTTTGAAATCATATTGGGGTGATAAGCTTAAATTTGAACTTCCAAGTGTTGAGTATGAAAATCTCAAATTATTAGCTCATAATATGGGTTTTAGTGTTTTTATACTTCAGCTCCAATCAAAAAAACTCAAAAGAGTTTTGAATATTGAGAGTGCCTATATGATTTTGGAGTTTGAATCTTTTGTTATAACTGTAAGATTTACCTCGGCACTTTATAGATTTTTAAACGACATGATAGGGCTTGAGGCGGATGATATTTTAGATGTGGCAAGACAAGTTGGCGCAACTCAGCTATATGAGGAGTTAAATCGTTATCTGCAAAAAAGTGAATTTGGAATGATAAATATTAAATATTTTTTAAAATTCGCAGTTCGATACGATTTAAGTGAAGAGATTATTAGTAAATTTATGCACGGAAGTGTGATGCAAAATCTAAAAGAGGGGGTTTATTTTGAAAATCTACTCCCTACTGGGTTTATGGGGGTTTGTCATAAAACAAAAATTGGACAAGATAATGTCAAACTTTTGGTGGTTGGTGAATTAAGTAAGGATTATGATTATTTTTATAGGGGGATAATTTGAAAGATGAAATTAAAGATGAAAATGTAGAGATTTTGGAGCCTTGTATTGCTTCTTGTGAAGCAGAAGAGACGGAGAAATTTGCTTCAATCGAAGAGGAGTTTAAACTTAAGATGGAAGCTAAAGTGGCTGAAGCAGAAGATAAAGCAAGAGAGGCTGAGGATAAATTTTTAAGAACACATGCTGATTTTGAAAATATTAAAAAAAGACTTGAAAGGGAAAAATATCAAGCCATAGATTATGCAAGTGAAAAGTTTGCAAAAGATTTATTAAGTACAATAGATACTTTAGAGATGGCTTTACAATCAGCAACTTGTGATGCTCCTGCTGAAGAGTTACTTCCAAAGCTAAAAGAGGGGATCGAGCTTACTCTTAAAAACCTAGTGAGTTCTTTTGAGAAAAATCATATTTTAGCTGTTGAGGCTGATGAATTTGATCCAGAACACCACAATGCAGTTATGCAAATAAATAGTGATGAACATGAGCACGGTGCAATAGTTCAGGTGCTACAAAAAGGGTATAAGCTTAAAGATAGGTTGTTAAGACCAGCGATGGTTTCAATCTGTCAAAAATAGATTTCTTTGTTGAAAGAAATACCTTGAGCGAAATCTCAATAAACTATTGAGTCAAGTAAAAAATTAAGAATAAAAAAATAAAAAATAAACAAAGCAAGAGAAACTCGTTTCTCTCTTTAGGAGTGAAATATGAAGAAACTTGTTTCTTCATATTTGAATCAAAAATAAATGAGGGTTGTCTTCATTTTATGAAATAAAATTAAGGATATAAAATGTCAAAAGTTATAGGAATAGATTTAGGAACAACAAATAGTTGTGTGGCAGTGTATGAAGGTGGTGAAGCAAAAATCATCGTAAATAAAGAGGGTAAAAATACAACCCCTTCAGTTGTAGCATTTACAGATAAAGGTGAAGTTTTAGTAGGTGATCCTGCAAAAAGACAAGCGATAACAAATCCAGAAAAAACCATATATTCAATCAAAAGAATTATGGGTCTTATGATGGATGAAAAACATGCAAAAGATGCTATGAGTAAAGTTGGATATAAAATAGTAAATAGAAACGGTGCAGCAGCGGTTGAAATTGCTGGAAAAGTTTATACTCCTCAAGAGATTTCGGCAAAAATTTTAACAAAATTAAAAACAGATGCAGAGGCTTATCTTGGTCAGAGCGTAACTGACGCAGTTATTACAGTTCCTGCATACTTCAATGATGCACAAAGAAAAGCAACTCAAGAAGCTGGAACAATCGCTGGACTTAATGTTTTAAGAATTATAAATGAGCCAACAGCAGCATCACTAGCGTATGGTTTAGATAAAAAAGGGGAAGAGAAAGTAATCGTTTATGATTTAGGTGGAGGGACATTTGACGTTACAGTTCTTGAAATCGGAGATGGAACTTTTGAAGTTCTCTCAACTGATGGAAATGCATTTTTAGGTGGAGATGACTTTGATAACAGAATCATCGATATGCTTGTAAGTGATTTTAAATCAGATACAGGGATAGATTTAAAAAATGACAAAATGGCAATGCAAAGACTGAAAGATGAAGCTGAAAAAGCAAAAAAAGAGTTAAGTAGTACAAATGAAACTGAGATAAATCTTCCATTTATTACAGCTGATGCAAGTGGACCAAAACACTTAGTGAAATCACTTAGCCGTGCTAAATTTGAATCTATGACTGATGATTTGATTGCTGAAACTTTATCTCACATCAAAACAGCCTTAAAAGATTCTGGACTTGATAAAAGTGAAATTAAAGAAGTTATTATGGTTGGCGGAAGTACAAGAATCCCTAAAGCTCAACAAGTAGTAAAAGAATATTTTGGAAAAGAGCTTAATAATTCAGTAAACCCTGATGAAGTTGTTGCTGCTGGAGCTGCTATTCAAGGTGGAGTTTTAAGAGGTGATGTTAAAGATGTACTTTTACTTGATGTTACACCACTTTCACTTGGATTAGAAACTTTAGGTGGAGTTATGACTAAATTAATCGAAAAAGGGACAACAATCCCAGTTAAAAAATCGCAAGTATTTAGTACAGCAGCCGATAATCAACCAGCGGTTTCAATTGTTGTAGCTCAAGGTGAAAGGGAGTTTGCTAAGGATAATAAATCTTTAGGACAATTTGAACTAAGTGATATTCCAGCAGCTCCAAGAGGTGTTCCTCAAATCGAAGTTACATTTGATATTGATGCAAATGGTGTTTTAAATGTATCTGCTAAAGATAAAGGTACTGGAAAAGAAAATAAAATCACAATCTCTGGAAGTTCAGGACTTAGTGATGATGAGATTGCAAAAATGGTAGCAGAAGCTGAAGCAAACAAAGAAGCCGACTCAAAAAGAAAAGAGTTGATTGAGGTTAAAAATCAAGCTGAAACTATGTTGCACCAAACTAAAAAATCTTTAGAGGAAAATAAAGGTGTGGTTAGTGAAGCTGAGGAAACTGCTATTGTTGATGCTGCTGCTAAATTAGAAGAGCTTATGAAAAATGAAAATGCTTCAAAAGAAGAATTGGAAGCTGCACTTAAAGATTTAACAGAAAAAAGTCATAAATTAGCTGAAGCAATGTATAAAAAAGAGCAAGGTGGAGCACCAGGTGAGCAACCAGCGGCTAAGAAAAAAGATGATGATATTATTGATGCTGATGTTGAATAATAGATAATTAAAGAGAATTTTTAAGACTAAAAAGTAAGCTTTATGGCTTACCTTTTTTTATTTGTAGGCAAATTTGAAAAACAAAAAGGGAAACGATGGAAAGAAAATATTTTAAAAATATGTTGCTTGTTGCTTCATTTATGATGGTTTTAAATATAGCAATTGGTGCTTTTGGAGCACATGGTCTTAAGCCTTATCTTGATGAATATGGCGCAACTATCTACACCAAAGGTGTTGATTATTCATTTTATAACACCCTTGGACTGTTTGCAATCGCATTTATCTATCATAGTTTTTCATCAAACAGTAAGATTGCAAAAGGATACTTATTTGTTTTAATTGGAACTTTGATATTTTCATTTTCCTTGTATACACTTGCTTTGATGAAAATTATGTGGCTTGGAGCTATTACACCAATCGGTGGTATTTTGATGATTATTGGATGGATTTTGGTGGTTGTTGCTATTTTTAAAGAGGGTAGATAACTACCTCTCTGATTGGTAAACTAACTATTTGAATTAGCCCTCATATGCCCAACTTGTTTTTTTAGTTTAGCTACATCTTCATTTGTAACATTGGGTGCTGTTTTAATCATCTTCTCCATCATATTTTTCACAATATCAACTTGCCCGTTTACATTATAAACCTCACCTTGTATTTGTTGAGTTGCTAATTGTTGAGTTTGAGTGTTAGCCATATTCATCATTCCACTTAATGTTGTAGTTGAATCAAATATTCCACCTTTTCCTGGATCACTTACTTGTGGCTGAACCATTTGAGGCATCAAGGACTGACTCATAAGTTCTGGTTGTTGCAAAGCGCTTGCAGCAGCATGAGAAATCGAACTATTACCGAAATTGAAACTTGGTAGAGCATTCATAAATGATTGTTGCATTTTGTCAAATCCACCAGAAGACAAATAGCCTCCAATGTCCGATTTTAGAAACTGTCCATCAAGTGCATTGAAGTTTTGTTCGTAAGTTTTATTTACGCCAATGCCCAAATTCTGGTCTCCTGTTTGAATCGCAGCAGTTGATGCTTGAGCGAGAAACGATACGCTATTTAATGTGTTGTCCAAGAATCCACCAGTAAGTGTAGCTATTCCGCCTAAAGTATTGCCATTTGCTTCTTGTTGTCGTGCAGCAACCCTGTTTTTTTCACCACTTAATGCATCCATAACTTGATTCATACCAGCGCTGAACCCACCAATTTGAGACGATTCTTGCTTGAATTGACTAACAGATTGAACAGCTTCATCCTTAATATAATCCACTACTGCTTGAAACCCTTGAGTTTCCATAACATGACCTATTCCAAATGCTAATCCAACTGCTCCACCACCTTTGGCAATTGCTACTTTATTTGCGCTTGTATAGTTGGCAATTTTTCCAGCATTTGAAACTGCATTTTCCAGCATTGTAGGTTTAACTTTTGGGGTTTCAGCATTAAGGAACGCTTTCTCAGCTTCTATTTTGCTTCCATTGAGGTTATCAAATTCATCAGCCAAGCCACTTAGCTTTTCTCTTGCATCAGAAAGATTTGAGCCAACTCCTCTTTGTTTATCAGCCATAGACGAAAGTTCATCTTCTGCTTTGCTAATATCTTTATAACTAGCACCTTCTTTTTCCATTGCATTAATCTGTTTTCTTTTTTTAGCCATTGACTCACTAAGACCACTATATGTTTTTTCTAAATCTTTTACTTTTTTGCCTGTTTCTTGGAAATTAGCTTGATTTGTGTCTATTTTTGTGTTAATATCATCAATATCATTTAAGGAGTTATTATGCTTGTTTTCTACTTTCTCGTCGGTGCTGTTGGTGCTTTGATTGTTGCTGCCCTTGCTGGATTCTTCTTCCCTAACTTTTTTATTAAGGAACGGTGATTTAGAAGCTGCTTTTTTAGCTAGTTTCCCAGTCAATCCAGCAATACCTATGACTGCAGCACCAGTTGCTATCATCATTCCATTTTCAACTGTTTCAGCGTCTGCACCGGTTGCTTCAGCAATAGATGCTTCCACTCCACCAAACCATCCTTGTTTTATCGCATTACCTTTTTGGTAATTCTTTTTAAATTTGGCAAACTCTTTTGCCATTGTTTCAGATGAACCTTCTCCGTTGACCGCTTCAAACTCTGCAACCATTGCTGCATTTTCTCCGCCCGTATCTACATTTGTTCCGCTTGATATCTTCGAAACTCTTACTTTTCCATCATTACCTTGCGTAATACCCAATGAAACCTGCTCTCCATTAATCCCCTCAAAAGTTCCACCTTTGATTCCAAACAAATCCCCACCTTGTGCTCTACCAAGTGCGGCGGCTCTTTTTGCTCCAAGAACAGGGCTTCCATCTTTATTTTCAAGCCCTGATTTTTCCATTTTGATTTTTGGTCTCAATGCATCGTTTAATTCTTTTGCTTTGTCCTTGTCATTCATATTGCCACCAAAGACCATTGCTGCGCCAGTTGACATCGCTTCTTGACTTGTATATGCTTCAATACCTTCAGCAGTATAGCTTCCGTTCTCGTTTATTGCTCCTCCTGCTAATTTCCCGGCATACGAAGTGAAACTTTGTCCAACACTCATTCTTGCTTGTTTTTCTTTCATTGCAGCATAACCACCAAAAATACTAGATGAACCAATTTCAGCAGATTTACCTCTAGTATCCCCTTGAGATACTGTTTTTGATTGTCTTGCTAAAGCATGGATTGCTTTTTGACCTTTTCCAAAGGCACTAATTGCTCCAAAGCTACCTTCCATCTGACTTTCAACTCCACTTTGAGCTAAATCCATAGCTATATTTGATTTAACACCACCATGAATGCTTTTCTCATACGCAATACCTTTAGCATTACCAAATTGTCCTTTTTGTTGGTTTTCTGATATTTCTTTACTTGCGTTTTTAAGTGCCTCTACAAACTCTTTTGTGCCAGCTTCTGCATTTTTGAATACATCTTTAACTGCTTTTTCAATACCTTCAATATTTCCCATTTGTCCTGATGCTTTAATTCTCGAATCTCTTACATCAAAATCAACTGCTTTATTAATCCCACCTTGAGTATTAATCTTCTCGTTTGTAGTTTGCTGTTGACTCATTTCACTGTATTGAGCATTTTGCTGATACATATTGTCATTCTTTTTGTAGTTGGCTTGTATACCGAGTGCTTTACCCGCTAAACCGTCTTGTTTATGAGCCAAATCATTGCTTTCTAATTTTTTAATATTTTTCGATATAATTTTTCAAAGGGCAAGTAAATTGCAAAAATAGATGAAGCAAAAGAGATATTAAACACATTAAGATTATTTTTTAGTATTGCAGTTGGTATCATAGTTATCTTAACTGGTTCTTTGATAAATAAAGAAAAAAATCGGTGATATTGATATATATTTTTGGATTGGCTCTATTATAGATTTTATGTTAATTATAGGTTTAGTTTTGATTGTAAAATCTATTAAAAGAAATACACAAGAGATAAGGAAATTAAAATGAGCACAATAGTAATTATAGGGTTGTCTATCACTTTTATATCAGTTTTATATTATGCATATAAAGAGATATCTGATATGAAGATTTGATTAGATTTGGACGATTACCTCTTATTTATAAGCCAAACTGATAAAATAAGTATTGCCCCACCAACTAAACTTGAGCTTTGTGGGGCTTCATTTAAAAATAATGAAGATGACAAAACAGCAACGACAGGAACAAGAAATATAAAAGATGATGCATAACTTGCACCTAAAATATTTGATGCTTGAAAATAGATTGTAGTTGCTACACCAGTTGTAATAACAGTTACAAAAAAAAGATTTGCCCAAAAAACAATATCAAATGTAAAAATTTCAAATAATTTATCATTTTCTACAAATAAAATGTAGCTCACAAATGATGAAATAAAGTATAAAATTATCGAAAAATAAAATGAATTTAGAGTGTTTTTCGCCCTATTTGAAACTATTGTTAAAAATGACCACGCTAAAGATGAGAGTAAAAAGAAGATATTTCCACCATCAACTATTTCACTAAATTTGAAATTCGTGATATTTAAAGTTAAAGCAATCCCAGCTACACCAAGTACCAAAGCTATCTTTTTAAGTGGTGGAATGTTTATTTTATCGATAAGCGCCACGAGTAAAAATGTAAAAATCGGATTAGAACCAGTTACCACAATCCCACCAAGCCCAGCAAAACCGACACTTAGCCCATAAAATAAAAAAAGATTGTAAAGGATTATGAAGATTGTTGCAATAGTAAGTTGTTTTAGTAGTTGTTTTGTTATTACTATTTTATCTTTTATGATAAATAGCATAGGAAAAAGTGCAAATGAACTTATAAAAAATTTCAAAAACATCAAGGTGTATGGATCGCTGTAATTTGTCAAAACTTTAGAAGCAGGCCATGAGATACCCCAGCAAATCATTGCAAGCAAAAGATAAATATAGATATGTTTTTCAATATGGTTAGTGAGTGCCAAAAATATCCCTTAAAAGTAAGACTGTGAGGATTTAGAAGATGGTTTTGATTGTATAATCAAAACCATCTTTATTAGAATAGATAATCTAAAAAAATGTACATAAAATAACCCATACAAGAAGTTACTGGTAATGTAAAAATCCACGCCAAAAGGATTGTTTTTACTGTTTTCTTTTGCACTCCACCCTCAGGTTCAGCAACCATAGTTCCAGCAACGGCACTTGATACGATGTGTGTAGTACTAACAGGAGCGTGAGCAAAGTTTGCTAGTAAGATTGTAATCATTGCCATACCTTGTGCAACTGCACCTTGCATATGGTTAATTGGTTGCGAACCAATTTTTTCACCAATAGTAAGAACAACTCTTTTGTATCCTATCATGGTTCCGGTTCCAATCATAAAAGCAACCGCAAAAATAACCCAAAATGGTACATATTCAGTTGAAGTTATCATCTGTTTTCTTTGATCAGTTATGTAGTCAGCTTTATCTTTATCTATTTTTTTATAAGCTTTTTCAGCTTGACCAAAAAAGTTGTCACTACATAAAACAGCAGTGTGTACATTCCATCTAGCTTCAGCAGAAAGTTCTGAATATGATTTTAGACCATTTAGTTTTTGAGCCACCTCTGTTGTTGTTTGATGGACATTTTTTACATCACATTCAACAATAGTATTCTCAATTTTCAAAGCACTGATTAGTTGTTTTTGATTTACAAGGTTTGTAAGTGTTTCGTTATTGTCTGAATAAAATTTTGCTAAATTTGTAGCGCTATCTCTTGTTTGCATAATTTTGTATTGATGCTCTTCCATATTTAGTGAGTAGTAAGTTGGTAAAATAGCTATCAAGATAATCATAATAAGCCCAATACCTTTTTGTCCATCATTTGAACCATGAGCAAAACTAACACCAGCACCAGTTACGATAATTCCTGTTCTCATCCAAAAATTTGGTTTCTTTTTTCCTTCAAAATTTGAGTCTTTGAAGTATTTTGGATTTTTTATTAGTTTTCTTGATAGTTTCATGATTAGATATGCAAATCCAAATCCAACAAAAGGTGATACCGCAAGTGCTAATAAAATTTTATAAACAATATCCCAGTTTACACTTTGAGTAAATGAAAAACCATGCATCATCCCAAATGCTACACCAACGCCAATAATTGAGCCTATAAGTGAGTGTGAACTTGAAACAGGCAATCCAAAATACCATGTTCCAAAATTCCAAACAAGAGCAGAAATGAGAAGTGAAAACACCATTGTAATGGTTGCGCTTTGATCAGATGAAACTAAAATATCAAGCGGTAAAAGATGCACTATTACATAAGCAACACCTATTCCACCAAGAATTACACCGAAAAAATTCATAACACCAGCCATAATAACTGAATAACCTGGCTTCATTGAGTTTGTGTAGATAATCATCGAAACAGCATTTGCTGTATCGTGAAAACCATTAACCATTTCATAAAATAATGCAATAGCAAGTGCTAGAAAAAGTAACACCATAGCGATTGTGGTGATGTTGTTCATGGCATCTAGTAAAACAGACATAATATCTCCTAGGGGATAGATTTATAGCTTTTCTTTGTAAGGTTTAGCAAAGTTAAGGTAAGCCGAATGTTACCAAACTGTAACTTTTATCTTAGTGAAGCGCTTATGTGTTTGACGCGGAGTTGTTTATGATTGTTTTAGCTCTGCTATTATTGCATCAGCAACCCTAAAACTGTTTGCATAAATTGTGTATGTATAAGGTACGCTTCCACCAGTTGGCATAAAACTTCCATCACTGACATACAAGTTTTTTGTATCCCAAACTTTGCAGTTTTTATTTAACACTGATGTTTCGGGGTCGCTTCCAAATCTACAACCACCAGCTTGAAGATTTTGTGGTGGATATGGGGTAATATTTGTTTCTATATCTTTTGCCCCCAAATATTTTAGAAAAGAAACTGTTTTTTGTGCTATTTTGTTTCCAATAAGTTCATTTTGTGGGTGTGAGCCTATCCTTATTTTTGCTACATTTACCCCATATTTATCTTGATTGTTTTGATCAATCGATACAAAACAATCATCATGAGGTAGCCAATCGTTAAAAATCTCACAATCTAGCCTTTTTGTTGTGGTAAATTTTGTATTTAGTTTTTTATAAAACTCTTCTCCCCAAACAAGTTTTCCATTTTTGTCAAATTTTTGTGAAATTGCTTTTTTGATTGGGTTCGCATGTTCAAATAAAAATTCAACAATTCCACCTTTTTGTTTGTCGATTTTGTACCAATCTTTAATCGCTCGATTTACAAAATATCCCTCAGCAAAAAGTTTATTTTTTTCTAAAATATTACTATTAAGTTCGCCACTAACAATACCACCACCACTAAAAAGTAAATTTTTCCCAAGTTGGTTTGTGCTATTTCCTATCCCATTTGGGTATTCATTAGATGTTGAATTAAAAAGTAATCTACAACTCTCAATGCTCCCACAGGCTACAACAAATATTTTTGCTTCTATTGTTTTTGTTGTTTTATTATCTTTATCGTATGCTACTAAACTTGTTACCTCACCTTTATTTGTGTTTAGCCTTTTTACATAAGTGTTTGGTAAAATTGTTAAGTTTCCTGTTTTTAGAGCTGGATTTAGAAGTGCTTCTCTACTACTACCTTTTGCTCCACTGCTACAACCATAACTTCCACAAAAATTTGAATAATAACATCCATCTCTATCACCTTTTTTATCTTTTAAGATAGCTCGTGGAGTTATTTGTGAATTTAGATTTAATTCTTTTGCTTTTTCATCTAAAAAAGCATTGATTGGGTGTTCAGTTGTATTTTTGGTAACCCCAACAATATCATCAACTTTTTGGTAATAGGGTAAAAATTCCTCATAACTAATGCACCAATCTTCTATGTTTGCACCATTTATTTCACCATAGATTGATTTTAACTTGAAGTCATTTTTCTCTAATTTATGAAAAAATCCACTCATAAAATTTGATGCTCCACCAACAATATTACCATTCCAAAAGTCCCATTTTGCATCTTTTGTTGTGTAGCTTTCCCATTTACCAGCCTTAAATTCTTCAATTGTGTGAAATTCATCGTCAAGTGATGGCGTAACAACACTTCTTCTGCAATAAGCCAACTCATCTTTTGAAAAATCCTCTTTTTGCAAAAAGTTTCCTTTTTCGAGTACAGCAACTTTAAAACCATTTTTGCTTAGTTCATACGCAATAGGTCCAGCTCCAGCACCACTTCCAATAATACATAAATCAAACTGCATATTTCCCCTTTGGTCTAGGCTCACCCGCTTTATGTTTAATAGATTTCCACCCCAAAGCATCTTTATTTCCACCATAAAGTGGATCACTAAGCATCGCTTCAAGTCCATAGTTCATAACTAAAGCTAACCATTCTTGTCCTATTTGAGTATTTTCAAATATCCTTAACGTTTCTTCTGTCTCATTTTCGTTTTGATTCATAAAATTTTTATTTTCACCCAATAGTGCTTTGCTTCCATTTATTAAAAAATCCAAATCTTTTTTATCAAAATATTTATCTTTTGTGACTTGAATTAAGAAATTTGATGCTTCAAGTATTGAAGAGCCACTGAAGTTTTTTGATGCAGGGAACATATGATTTAGAGTAATTTTTATAATATCCCAACTATTTGGCGAGCTTTTGTATAAAGGTGTCGCTAAAAGCAATAAACCAAGGGCTATAAAATCTCTCCGTTTCAATTTTTTTCCTTTAAGTTTTGATATAGAATATTATAATACCATTGTATTTAGTCAATCTTAAAATTCAGATTGCAAAATAAATTTAGGGGAAAAATATGAAAAATACAATGTTAAAAATTGCTGTAGCTTCAATGTTTGTTGCTTTTGCATCTTTTGGTGTAGCTAATGCTTCTGAAAATGGAAAACCAACAATGAAATGTCAGGCTGGAAAATGTGGCGGAGCTTCTAAGTGTGGAAATGGAAAAGCAGAACCAGCTGACACTAATGCAACAAAAGGCAAAGGTAAATGTGGCGGAGCTTCAAAATGTGGTGGACAAAAATAATCTTTTAGATTTTAATGTCTATTTTGTAAGTGGAGTTTAAACACTCCACTTTTTTTATGTCCATTTTTTATTTCATACCTGCACCACATTTTCCTGCTTGACATTTCATTGTTTGTTGTTTTGTTGTTTCTATTTTTGTTTGTTCATTTTTGATTTTTATCGATTTGTAAACAAATGTAAATACGCTTGAAATAAATACAATTAAGATGATTTTTTGAAGTATTGAAAATGTTTGTATTTCATCTTTTTGTCTTATTTCGCATACTCCACCTGGGCAAAGTGTTGGATTTTCCTTGTATATAAGATTAAAAATTTTACATCCGATACAAATTCCAAAAGCAGATTCACTAAACAAAAGCACAAGACACAAAATACAAATAAAAAGTTTGATTGGAGTCATAATCTCAAATACAACAATCAAAAAAAACATAATGATTGAAAGATAAAGCCCAATATACCAAGCCCATTTTTTTTGTGGGGCAGCTACATATTCTGGAATTTGATTTTGTATCATAACTCTACCGAGTAGTAAGCTCGGAGAATATTTTGGATTTATAAAAATTCTAATAATAAAATCGATCATAAAAACAGTCACAAAGATTTTTGTAAAAGTAAAATCGTGAAAAATAAATGAGTTATTAAATGAGATAAATCCAAATAAAAAAAGTATCCCAGCACCAGCTCTTGCTTCCCTTTCATTTAAGACTTTGATATCGTAACCTTTTACAGTTTCTCCAAAATATATATATTTATTTTCCAATTTTTATCCTTTTAAATTTTTGTATCTTAGCAAACTAAAATTAAGATGTTTGATTTTAGGAATTTAATATTTTTTGTTCAACCTAGATCTAATATGATTTAAAGGAAGAATGGATTTATAGCAATAAAATCGCTTTTACTACCCCTTAACAATATCTACGATAAAATCGCGACTTTAAAACATAACAAGAAACAAAAGAAAAATTTGAAGTTTTTATGAAAGAAAATTAAGAGGCAGGAGGACTCGCCCTGCATCTCTCTTATACCAATACTGCCCTGCATAAATGCCAAAGGGTATAAGGCTTGTGGATGTCCATATTTCCACCTCTCTTAATTGGTCGCATTATACAGCAAAAAATATTTAAAAAAATCAATGTTTGATTATTTGACAATGGGAACGGCAAAAAAAGACGAACTAACAAAAGAGATAGTCAAAAGTTAAAAAGGAAAAATTGGAGTAAGTTTGGCTTCTGTTGCAGAGTAGGAATTTAAAACAAAAAAGAAGTGATTTTATTTCACCTTTTAGATGATTACTATGATTTTATATCGTGCTTTGCACTTTTCAATAGCCTTGATAGAAGTGTAATTATTTGTTGAAATGATTTTAAATGGATAGCGAGATAAAGGCTAAAATATAATAAATAAATCTTCATTTAGATAAAATCAACACTATTTAAAAAATAAGTGATATAAATGATAACAAAAGAGAATTTCAAAAAAGTATTAGAATTTTTAGGATTTAGCGAAGCAAACAACATCTTCACTAAAAAATTTGATGAATTTGATTGTGAACTTAAAGCAGATTTTCAAAACGAACAATTGATTTATCCTGAATCTAAAGGCTTAAAAGTTAATTCAAGAGAAGTTTGTGGATTTTCAAAACCAGAATATTTTGTTCAGTTTGAATGTGTCTATAAACTTTTATCTCAAGGATACAATCCAGCTCATATAGAACTAGAACCAAGATGGCAAGTAGGACATGGAAATAGTGGCGGGGAAGCTGATATTTTAGTCAAAGATAACGATGAAAAGTCACTTCTTATCATAGAGTGTAAAACAGCAGGGGCTGAATTTTCAAAAGCTTGGAACACTACACAAAGTAAACCAACACAAGTGTTTACATATGCACAACAAACGAGAACTACAAAGTTTATTTCACTTTATGCAAGTGATTTTGTTGATAATCAAGTCGTATCAAATTATTTTCTTATAAGTGTTAGCGATAACGATGAATTACTTAAAAACAATCCAAAACTTCAAAGTTATAAAAATGCTTCAACAGTAGAAGAAATTTATAAAGTTTGGGTGGAAACTTACGGAAAAGATTTTGCAACACTTGGACTATTTGAAGATAACAAAGCTTATGATATAGGAAAAACAAAATTTACTTCAAAAGACTTAAAAAATATCAACTCAAAAGATATTCAAGGTAAATATCATGAATTTGCCACGATTTTGAGACAACACAATGTAAGTGGCAGGGAGAATGCCTTTGATAAACTTGTCAATCTTTTTTTATGTAAAGTGGTCGATGAAAAAGAAAATCCAAAAGAGCTGAAATTTTACTGGAAAGGAAAGGCTTACGATAATCCATTTGATTTTCAAGATAGGCTTCAACAACTCTATAAAAATGGAATGGAAAAGTTTTTAGGCGAAACTATCACATATATTGACAATAACCAAATAGATGAAGCTTTTGAAGTTTTCAAAAATAAACCAAATGCTACAAAAGATAAAATCAAAGAGTTTCTAAAAGCTCAAAAGTTTTTTACAAACAACGATTTTGCTTTTATTGATGTACACAATGAAAAACTTTTTTATCAAAATTTTGATGTTCTTCTTAAGATTTCAAGACTTATTCAAGATATTAGTTTAACTGGAAGTGATGAAAATCAATTTTTGGGAGATATGTTTGAAGGATTTCTTGACCAAGGTGTGAAACAATCAGAGGGGCAATTTTTTACCCCAATGCCAATAGTAAAATTTATCATTAATTCACTTCCAACAAAAGAAAATCCAAAAGTTATAGACTATGCTTGTGGTGCTGGACACTTCTTAAATGAGTATGCTTCCACTTCAAAAGATGCTTCAATCGTAGGTATTGAAAAAGAGTACCGACTGAGTAAAGTTGCCAAAGTTAGCTCATTTATGTATGGAAGTGAAATAAATATTATCTACAGTGATGCACTCTCAAAAAGTGAAAAAGTAAAAGAAAATAGTTTTGATGTCTTAATCGCAAATCCTCCGTATAGTGTCAAAGGCTTTTTGGAGACTTTGAGTGAAGATGATAGAAAGCTTTATGAACTTCTTGAGACTATCGAAGAGAAAAGCTACACAGCAAACAATGCCATAGAGTGCTTTTTTATCGAACGAGCAAAACATCTTTTATGTAAAGATGCAGTCGCTGGGATAGTAGTACCAAGTAGTATTCTAAATAAAGGAAGTCAATCTATCTCTACAAATAAAGGAAATGTCTATGTCGGAACAAGAGAAATCATCCTTAAATATTTTGACATCGTAGCGATAGCAGAATTTGGAAGTGGAACTTTTGGAAAAACTGGAACAAATACCGTAACACTCTTTTTGAAAAGAAGAGGAGAAAATCCAAAGATAAGTGAACATCTTAAAAATATGGTTGATAGTTGGTTTGAGTGTGATTTTGAGACAAACAAAGCCTTTGATGACGATGAACTTCTTTTAAAATATTGTAGTCATATTGAGGTGGATTTTGAGATTTATAAAACTCTTTTATGTCAAGATTTAGACGAAAGAATTTTTGAAAAAGATACTTTCAAAGAGTATAAAAACGAGTTTGAAAAACTAAGTGAAACAAAAAATAGAAGAAAATCAAGAATGTACATGGCATTAGCCAAAGAAAAAAAAGAGGCAAAAGAAACATTTGAACTTGTAAAATATATCAGACTTATAGAAAAAGATAAATTTTACTATTTTTGCCTTGCTTCTAAAAACTCTTGTGATGTGGTTATAGTTAAATCGCCATCAAAGAAAAAAGAAGAAAAAGGTAGCAATGAAATTAAAAAATTTCTTGGCTATTCGTGGAGTGGTGCAAAAGGAAAAGAAGGAATACAGTACATAGGCAAAACAATTTTCAAAAGTGATGATGATTCAGAATTTGATAAGGACGATGCAAGAATCTTAAATAATCTTGTAAATTTAAACAATATTCACACACCACTTTATAATCCACAAAATAGTGATGATAGTACAAAAATAAATAAAATCATCAAAGATAATTTCTCTGGCATTTCGAGTGAAACGAAGCAATCCATAGCCATTCCAGCAGAGTTAGAAAACTTTGTCAGTCGTGCAAGGCTTATTGATATGCTTGATTTTAGTCGAGTTGATTTTAATAAGGCAATAGGATTAAATCCAAACAAAAAAATTGAAATTATTGGAAAACCTGAATGGCAAAGAAAATTGGGTGATGTTGTTGAAGTTTTGATAGGCGGAACACCATCAAGAGCCAAAAGTGAATATTTTGAAGGGCAAAATTTATGGGTTTCTATTTCTGAAATGAATGGACAAATCATTAATGATACAAAAGAAAAAATTTCTACTGAGGGAATAAAAAAATCAAATGTAAAACTTATACCAAAAGGAACAACATTACTAAGTTTTAAACTTTCTATTGGCAAAACTGCTATTGCAGGACAAGATTTATATACAAATGAAGCTATTGCAGGACTTATTCCAAAAACAAAAGAATTGAGAGATGATTATTTATTTCACTTATTTAATGGAAAAATAATTGATTTAGAAAAAGATAGCTTTAATACTTTTGGTAAAAGTTTAAATAGTGCATTTTTGAAAAATGAAGTTAAAATTCCCCTCCCACCTCTTGATATTCAAGAACAAATTGTAAAAGAGTGCCAAAAAGTAGATGATGAAGTTTTAGAAGCAAATAAGACGATAGAACAAACTAAAAGAGATATTGAAAATGAAATAAATTCTGTAAATGGAGATATGGTTAAGCTTGTTGATATTTTCGTTTTACAAAATGGTAAAGCAATGCCAAAAAATAAAATGACAGATGGAAATATCCCTGTTTATGGCGGAAATGGAATTATGGGTTATCATAATGAAAGTTTGATTGATTATCCAACTATATCAGTAGGTAGAGTTGGAGAATATTGTGGTGCTATACATATTACAGACGCTAAATCTTGGATTTCTGATAATTCAATGTTTATTACTAAATTTACAAAGGATGTTGATATAAAATTTATATACTTTAGTTTAGTTAAATTAAATTTGAATCAATATGCAAATAAAACAAGTCAGCCAAATATTTCGCAACCTATTATTTTATCAAAAAGCATCCCTCTCCCACCTCTTGAAACCCAAAAACAAATCGTTTCAAAAATAGAAATTTCAGAAAGTAAAATAAGTGATGCTAAAAAAGTTATTGATGGTGCGAAAGAGAAAAAAGAAGATATTTTGCGAAAGTTTTTATAAAACAATAAAAAACAATTTTCTACTCAAATAAATTATAAGGATTACTTTTATGAATGATACAAAATGCCCATTATGTGGAAATACAGGAGAGCTGTTTGATAGAACTAAAGACGGCGAAGACTGGAATTGTCCAAAATGTGGAGAATATTTTATAAGTGTAACTTCTTTGGCAATTATTAAATATGATGATGTAAAACCATTTATTCCAGACATAATTATATGGATAGATGAGCAACATATTAATGGAATAAAAAGTCCTGAAGTTACAAGTGATGTGCTCTATGAAATAGCTGAACCAAAAAGCGTATAACAATTGATAGGGTTTGAGATTATTCAGCGGCTTTAAATTAGAAAAAGAATCTCTAAATAAAAATAAAAATTATAATGTAGAAGTTAATTATTCTCTGGTGTACCCCTCCGAAAAGAGGGGTCAAAGAAGATGAGAGAAATAATCCAAAAGGATTATTTTCGATTTCTTTGGGGGAGTTGGGCAGTGTCTTGATGCCAATGAATAGAAATCTTTTTTAATTAAAATGCAACCTAATGATGAAATGGATTCACCGTTTTTATTTTGTTTTTTCATTCTCTAAAATATTCGGAAAAGTTAAATTAAATAAAAAGTGGGTTGTAAGTTTTAGAGTTTCAATTTTCCATATAAACCCTTTTTATATCTTCCTATGCGTTCATTGGATACAATCCGCGATATTATAATAAAATCAAAAGGAAAAATTATGGGATTAGGTGTAGGAATAGTAGGTCTTCCAAATGTTGGTAAAAGTACAACTTTTAATGCTTTAACAAAAGCACAAAATGCGGAGGCTGCAAATTATCCATTTTGTACAATCGAGCCAAATAAAGCGATTGTTCCAGTTCCTGATAAGAGACTAGGGGAGTTAGCAAAAATAGTAAATCCAGATAAAATCCAATACTCAACAATCGATTTTGTAGATATCGCTGGACTTGTAAGGGGAGCTAGTAAAGGGGAAGGTTTAGGAAATCAATTCTTATCAAATATCAGAGAAGTAGAAGTGATACTTCATATGGTGAGATGTTTTGATGATGGAAATGTTGTCCATGTCGAGGGGGATGTAAATCCTTTAAGGGATATTGAAATCATCGAAACCGAGCTTATTTATGCTGATATTGCTCAACTTGAAAAGAAGATTGACAGACTTAAAAAAGGTGCAAAACTTGATAAAAAAGCAGCTGCATCTCTTGAAGTTGCTCAAGAATTAGCTACACACCTTGATGAACTAAAACCTGTAAAAACATTTACTAAAAAAGATGATGAGAATTTTATAGCACTTGATAAAGAGATGAGATTTCTTTCAAACAAAGAGGTAATTTATGGGACAAATGTTGATGAAAATAGCTTAAGCGATGGAAATAAATATGTAGATATCGTTAAAGATTATGCTTCAACAGTTGGTGCTGATGTTGTTATTTTGTGTGCAAAAATTGAAGAGGAGCTTATCGGAATGGATGACGATGATGCAAAAGAGATGCTTAGTGACCTTGGAGCTGATGAATCTGGATTAGAAAAAATCATCCATATCGCATTTGATAAACTTGGGCTTCAAAGTTATTTTACAGCTGGAAAAGTAGAGGTAAGGGCTTGGACTATACGAAAAAATACAAAAGCACCACAAGCAGCGGCAGTTATCCACAATGACTTTGAAAAAGGATTTATTAAAGCTGAGGTTATAAGTTATGAAGACTTTGTTGCTTTAGGTGGAGAAGCTAAATGTAAAGAGGCTGGAAAACTTAGACTTGAAGGGAAAGAATATGTTGTTCAAGATGGCGACATTATGCATTTTAGATTTAATATATAAGAATGAACACAATTATAAAAAAACTCGACCTTGAAGATTTTATTTCCAATCTTCAAGGACACTTTGCAAGGGAAAAATCGATAGTTTTGCAAGGTGATATAAATATCCATGCAAAACTAATAGATGAGATTTCAACTTACGATTTTAAACCACCAAAAAAAACAACAAACCTTGATAATCAAATAAATCATCTTAAAAAACAAGGGACACTTAAACTTTATGAACTTTATGAGTTTGTAAAAATTGTTGAATATTTCAAATATATCAAAAGATTTAACCTTGAAAATCGCCTAAATGAGTGGATTGAGAAGATTATTATCCCAAAACAAATTGATGATGTATCTTTTAAATTCGATGATGATGGAAACCTTAAAAGCGGTGAAAATAATGACTTTGATAGGGTAAATGAAAATATTTATAAAAGTAAAACTCAAATAAAAGAGGCACTTCAGCGTGTTATGAATACCCAAAAACTTCAACCCTACTTAGTTGATCATCAAATCCATTTAGTTCATGGTCAACAAACACTTATGGTTCGAGGTGGTTTTAATCATATTTTAAAAGCTAAAATAATTGAAAGAAGTCATAGTGGATTTTTTTATGTTGTTCCTGAAAATGTGCGTGAATTAAAGCAACATTTAGATGATTTAGAGGATTTAAAAGAGGAGATTGTGTTAAAGATTTGTAAAGATTTTTCACAAATTTTGGGAAATCATATCTTATTTTTGGTTTTTCTAAATAAAGAATTTGATAGGTTTGATCACTATCTTGCAAGGGTAAATTTTGCAAAAGCAGGGGACAGAAATTTTATCCTACCAAACAACAATAAAAAAGTTCAAAAACTAGTTGAGTTCACACACCCAGCACTTAAAAACGGAAAATCAGTAACAGTTGATTTTAGTAAGTCTGTTATTATGATTACTGGGGTTAATGCAGGTGGAAAAACTATGCTTTTAAAATCTATCCTTAGTGCTGTTTTCCTCTCAAAATACTTGATTCCTTACAGCGCTCACAAAAGTACTAAAGTTGGACACTATAAAGATATTTTAGCTGTTCTTGATGACCCACAAAGTGTTAAAAATGACATCTCAACTTTTGCAGGTCGGATGGTTGAATTTAGTCATCTTTTTACAAAAGATAATGCAATTGTTGGAGTTGATGAGATTGAGCTTGGAACTGATAGTGACGAAGCCGCTAGCCTTTTTAAAGTAATAATTGAAAAGTTGATGAAAAAAGATATGAAGATAATTATCACAACCCACCATAAAAGATTGGCATCACTTTTGTCTGTTTATGAAGATGTTGAGCTTATAGCTGCACTTTATGATGAAACAAATAGACGCCCAACTTTTGATTTTTTAAATGGTACGATTGGTATGAGTTATGCTTTTGAAACAGCTCTTAGGTATGGTATCCCAAATGATGTTGTAAATACAGCCAAAGAGGTTTATGGTGATGATAAAGATAAATTAAGTAATTTGATTGCAAAAAGTAGTTCACTTGAGCTTGAATACAAAAGAAAAATCAAAGAACTTGATGAAAAAATAGAAAACAATGAAAGATTAAAAAGAAATCTAAATGAGCAAAAAGAGGCACTTGATAGTCTTATTTTTGAAGAAAAATCAAAACTTCACAGAGAATACAAAGATGTAAAAGAGGAAGCAAAACAAGCTATAAAAGCAAAAATGTATCAAGAATCACATCGCCACTTAAATATTGCTCACCAAAAAGTGACAAAAATTGAGGTTGAAAAAGTTGAAGAGAAAAAAACTTTTAAAGTTGGCGATAGAGTAAAATACAATAACACAAAAGGTGTTGTCCTATCTTTTAGGGGTGAAAAAGCTTATATACAAACTGATGATGGGATAAAACTTCAAGTAAGTATGGGGAGTCTAAAATCTAGTGGAAATATCGTAAAGCCAAAACAACAAATAAAATTAGATATTGAAAAACCAAAACATGGTGATATTAAACTTGATTTACATGGGCAAAGAGCTGATGAGGCTATTGATAATCTTGAAAGATTTATAAGCGATTGTCTCATTAACGGCTTCCAAGAAGTTATAGTCTTTCATGGAATTGGAAGTGGAAAACTTTCCTATGAAGTGAAGAAATTTTTAGATGCACATCCACGAGTTTTAAGCTATGCAGATGGTTTACCAAATCAAGGTGGTTTTGGGGCAAAAGTGATTAAACTTTAATTGTCGCATAAAAGAATCATGAAACTATAAATAGGAATTTATATGAGATTAAATGGCAAATTTTTTGTCCTTATGTTTGTTTTGTTTTTTGTGTTTGCAATAAGCTATGGCTACACGTATAAAATGGAAAAACAAAATTTAACAAATTTAAATAATTCATACAAAGAGGATTTTGACAAAAGTTTTCAAAAGATTCTAGAGTTAACAAGCTCAAAATTTAGTAGTTTCGTTTATGATTATAGCTATTGGGATGAGATGGCAGAGTTTGCTAATAAACCTGATATAGAGTGGGCAGAAATAAATATTGATGAGCCTATGTTGAATTTTAATATCGATTATGTTTGGGTTGTAAATGATGAATCAAAATTTGTCTATACACATTCAGAATCTTTAGAAGATGTATCGCATTTAATCAATCCAAAAGATTTTAATCAAACAAAACCAATCTTTAATTCATATTTTATAAAATCAAAAAATAATCTAATTAAAATATATATAGCACCAATCCAAGCTAGTGAAGATATGAAAAGAGTTGGAAAGCCACAGGGCTACTTGATAGTTGGTAAAATTTGGTCTGAGAAATTTATAAAAGATTTGGAAAAGATAACAAGGCAAGAGATAAGTTTAGATGAAAAAGAAAATTTCGATAGTGATATTATCTCCCATCCTCTGCTTGGATATGATAAAAAAATACTAAGCTATATTAATCTAAAACTCGATAAAAGTTTTTTTAAAACCCTAAGTTACTCTGTTGAGACAATGAGTTTGTTTGTACTATTTATTGGAATAGTAACTTTAAGCTTTATGGTTTTATTCCTTTATTTTGTTGTTTTGAGACCTATGAATACACTTACTTTGAGTCTTCGGGTTAAAAATCCGAACCTACTAGAGCATTTAAATAGTAAAGACGATGAATTTGGAGTAATTTCACGGTTAATAAAAGATTTTTTTGCTCAACAAGATGAATTGATTGCACAATTAAAGCGTATTAAAGATGAGGTTGAAGCTAGAGAAGCTCAGGAGAGGATTTTGATTCAACAATCAAAATTGGCTTCAATGGGGGAAATGATAGCAAATATTGCACATCAATGGAGACAACCTCTTAGTGTTGTGAGTACAATAGCAAGTGGAATACAAGTGAAGCAAGAGTGCGGAATACTAAAAACTGAAACTATCAATGAAAGTATGGAAAACATATTGGCACAATCAACTTATCTTTCAAAAACAATAGATGACTTTAGAAATTTTTTAAACAATACAAGTGATGGTAACATTATCAATATGCAAAGTGCTATTAAAAAAACCATCTCTCTTCTTGAGTCGGTTTTAGTAAGCAATCAAATTCAGTTAATAATTTCAATAGAAGATGATTTTATTTTGGAAGGTCATGAGAATGAGCTTATCCAAGCTTTTATCAATATTATTAATAATGCAAAAGATTCTATGAGGGAAAATAAAAATGAAAAATTGATTTTTATTACAACTTCCAAAAATGACGATATGTTTGAAATAAAGATAAAAGACAGCGGAGGAGGAATATCTAGCGAGATTATTTCTAGAATATTTGAACCATATTTTACAACAAAACATCAATTAGTTGGAACTGGTATAGGGCTTTTTATGAGTAACAAGATTATAGTCGAGCGATACAATGGATTAGTGTCTGTTGAGAATGTAGAATACGAGTATGAAAATAAAATTTACAGTGGTGCAATGTTTACGGTAAGGTTTCCAATTTCCCATCTAGAAAAATAAAATAAAATAAATTTTTAGTTGTTTATTGATAAAAATAATCCCATAAGGTCTTCTGTAAAACATTGTTATTTATGAGTACAAGTCAATTTTAAGGCTTAGGTAAATTTATATATTTTAGCTATTCAATTAACTGATTGTTGAAGCAAAAATATTATTTTTCATTAAATTTTTCTATAAATTCCAAAAATTCTTTATATGGAAGTGGTTTTGAATAGTGGTAGCCTTGAAAAAAGTCACAATCTAAATATGTCAATAAATCTACTATTTCAATATTTTCAACACCTTCAGCTTGAACTTCTAGGTTGAAAAATTTGCTTAAGTTGATGATTGATTTTACAATAGCCTCATCTTTGTAATCTTGATTTAGACTAAGTACAAATGACTTATCTATTTTCAGTTTATCAATAGGAAATAATTTTAGATAATTAAGCGAGGAATAACCAGTTCCAAAATCATCAATTGCAAGACGAAAGCCAAATTTTTTAAGTTCCTTCATCTTTTCTATGGCAACTTGGTGATTTTTCATAGCATAGGTTTCTGTTATTTCTAGTTCTATATTGTTTGGATTTATTTTGAAATGATTAACTAAAGCGCATATTTTTGGGACATAATGGTCGCTAAAAAACTCTTTCGAGGATACATTAACTGCAACAACAAAATCACTATTTCCAGAGGCAGAAATAATATCGCTTACAAGAAAAAATATTTTTTTCATAATACTTTCATCAAGAATTCCAATCGTGCCATTATGTTCTGCAATTGCAATAAATTCATCTGGTGAGATCCAACCTTTTGTTGGATGTGTCCATCTTGAAAGCACTTCACAGCCTGTTATTTTATTTGTTTTTGCATCAACTACTGGTTGAAAATATGCCTCTATTTCGTTATTTACTATGGCGTTTCTTAAATCTGTTTGCAACGAAACTCTTCTTGCCAATTCTTGACTCATATTTTTAGTATAAAGTAAAGCCCCATCGCGACCATTTTTTTTCACCTCATACATTGCTGAATCTGAATTTTTTGTTAAAGTTGTTTTGTCTGTTCCATGTATTGGATAGATGGCAATCCCGATAGAAAATGAAACTTCACACGAGTGTCCATCGATTATTATTGGCTCTCGTATCGCTTCATTTAGATTTCTCGCCACAAGTAAAACATCATTATCATCTTTAAAGTTTTCAACAATAAGATTAAATTCGTCGCCACCAATTCTAGATATGATATCTTCTTTTCTTAAGACTTTTTTGAATAAGTTTGAGATATGTTTCAGTAATAAATCCCCAACACTATGCCCAAAAGTATCATTTATATCTTTAAATCTATCAACGTCAACAAAAAATAGAGCAAATTTTTTGTTATTTCTTATTGAGCTTTCAATCGTGTGATTTAACATATTTTCAAATTGAATTTTGTTTAAAAGCCCAGTTAAAGCATCGTGGTTTGCGTAAAATTTTATTTTTTTATCAGCATCTTTTAGTGATGAGATATCTGTAAATAGTGCTAAATAATGTTTTTTTAATGTAATGGGGTCAATTGAAGCATTTATTGAGAGCCATTCTGGATAAACTTCCCCATTTTTTCTTCTATTCCAAATTTCACCTTGCCATTTTCCTTGAAATTTGAGCATATCCCAAAGGTGTGTATAAAAATCTTTTGTATGCAGTCCAGAATTTAAAATTTTTATCGGTTTATGTATCGCTTCACTAGTAGTGTAACCACTGATTTTAGAAAATGCCTCATTGATTGATTGAATTATCCCTTCCTCATCAATGATAGCTAATCCTTCATTTGTAGTACTAAAAAATACCGCTTCCCTTTGAGCCATTATAAGTTGATTTTTTTCTTCTGTGATCTCAAGACAAATGTGGACAATTAAAGTTTTATTCTCAATAAAATAAAAATGTGACTTAAACCAATTATCATCCATTTTGCTTTCAATAATAAAAGCGTTCTGTGTTTTTAATCTTAAAGCTATCTCTTCAAAATTTAAAATACATTTTGTCATATCGTTAAAATACAAAGATTTATCGATTTCAAATATTTTGTTTTCTAACAAATATTTTATATTCGCATATTCTAATAAACCATTCAAACTATAAACAGCCATTCCAAATGGGCTATTTTCAATTGTATTTGCCAAAATATCTTTTTTCGATTTTATGTAATTAGATTGTTTTGCATCCATTGGGTTATCCATCATTTTTTACTTGCTTTTCAAGCTCAATTGAGAGATTTTTGCTTTCAAGGATGGATAAAATTTTATATCTAATCGATTCGTATTGATGTTGCAATTTCATAGTGTTTTTCCAAAAAGTTGTTTTATTTTTAAATCTCGTTTTATATTACCCAAAAGTTAGTTAATTTTGAAGTTGAATTGTATATAAAATAATCATACCGAGTACCATTAACTATTGCTTTATTACTATTTGGTTAATATCAATTTTTAAAATAAAACGAAAGAACACAATGGAAAACACACAAAATATACCAGAGATAAAACGAACATTTATAAATGATCACAAAAAAATTGACTTCACTTTTGTCCAAAACAAATATGACTTTATAGTTGAAGAGATACCAAATAGAGAATTTTGCGGAAGTGGGAATTTTCTCATTTTAAAAATTAAAAAAGAGTGGCTTTCTACTTGGGATTTACTTAGAGAAATATCTGAGGCTTTTGAAATTGATGAACATAAAATTGGTTACGCTGGACTTAAAGATAAAAATGCAACAACTACACAATATATAAGTATTCCATTAATCAAAGAGAAATATCTAAAACACCTAAATAAACCAAACATTAAACTTTTGGCTGTTTATAAAGATAAAAGTGGGTTAAACATCGGGGATTTAGCTAGAAATAAATTTATAATAAACCTTAAAGATGTAAAAGAGGAGAGTTTGCCTGCTATATATTCTGTTTTAGCAAAGATACAAAAACATGGACTTCCAAACTATTTTGGTTATCAAAGGTTTGGGTCTGATTACAATTTCCAAAAGGCACAAGATGTAACTTATGGCGAGGAGATTGTAAAAAATAAAAAACTTGAGCACCTACTGATTTCAGCGTATCAAAGCTATTTTTTCAACGCTTGGCTAAGTAAAAGGGTTGAACTCGCTAAAGATGAAAACCTAAACAAACTAAAACCTCTTAGTGGTGATGTTTTTCTAAACAACGATAAAACAACCATAACAGGACTTTTACCTGGGCGAAAAGTCTTAAGAGCCAGTGGAGAAGCAAGAGAAATAGAGAAACTTTTTGATGATGAGTTTGTCCATGCTAAAGGCTTTAGAAGAGAAGCTTGGATAAAAGTGGATGATTTAAAAAACAAATACAATAAAGAAGAGGAAAAATTAACTTTATCTTTTACTTTGCCAAAAGGAAGTTATGCAACTGTTTTAATCGAAAATATCGCAAATATGAATTTTAAATCAAACTAAATCATATCAAGAAAACTTAAAATAAAATTAAATAAGTAAAAATCGGAATTTGTAAAGAGCAAACAAGAAAATAAAAAATTTCATATGTGAAATTTTTTATTCTAAGAATTTTAAAATCATAGGTATGAATTATTTTAAGCCGATTACTTATTGTCTAAATTAAATTATTAATTACAAATTGTTTTTGTAATCTTACATCTACACCTTTAGAAGCTAGGGTACTTTTAAATCCTTCCCCGATTTGTGAAACTAAATATTGATTAACGTTATACTTCAAAAAAATCTTTGTTAGTTCAATAGTTGGTTTTAAATCTGTGTTGAAAATTGGATTATCCAAAAAAAGTTTATTGTTAAGTTCCAAGTTGGCATCAAAAGTAAAAATACAAATATACCTATTTTTTGAATTTAGATTTTCATAAAAATCCTTATTGTCTGAGCAAAAGGCAATTACAAGCTCTTTTTTTAGAACTTCTAGGGATAACTTATTTCCCATAAGTAGTCCTAAAGCTACTTTTTTCCTTGCACTTTTTATTATCCTTGCAAAAGTTGGTCTTGAAATCTCCATTTTTTGAGCAGCATCCTCTTGATATAGTTCTAATAAATCCATAAGATAAAGAGCTTCTACCTCTTCACTGATGAGTTTTATAGTTTCATTGGTCCCATTTTCATTTGGAAAAAAAAGTGTACATTTTGGTCTAAAACTAAGTTTTCTTTCATTTTTTGTTCGTGGCATATTTTTTTGCTTTATAAAATTATTTATCTAATTTTATCTAATTTTTATTAAATAATACTTGACATATGTTCATAATAGTTTTACAATTCGGTCATATGTTCAAAAAGGAAAAGTTATGAGTATCATAAAAAAGACTTATTTATTCTATTTTGAAGGTTTTAAAAATATGACTATTGGAAAAACACTTTGGAAGATAATAGCACTTAAACTTCTAGTGATTTTGGTGTTTTGAAAACTTTTTGTCCATGATAAAACTTTCAAAAGTGAATATGTATCAAGTGAAGCAAAATCAGATTTTGTTTCAGCAAATCTTATCAAAGGAAAAACAAATGATTGAAGAAACACTTGTCGATTGGAGTAGAGCTCAATTTGCCCTTACTGCAATCTACCACTTTTTATTTGTCCCACTCACTTTGGGGCTTGGCTTTATTGTTGCTATTATGGAGAGTATCTATGTTAAAACTGGCGATGTGATGTGGAAAAAAATCACAAAGTTTTGGATGACCCTTTTTGCTATCAATTTTGCGATTGGTGTAGCTACTGGGATTATTATGGAATTTGAATTTGGTACAAACTGGGCAAATTATAGTTGGTTTGTTGGGGATATTTTTGGTGCTCCTCTTGCAATCGAAGGAATTTTGGCATTTTTCTTAGAGAGTACTTTTTTTGCTGTGATGTTTTTTGGTTGGGATAAAGTAACAAAAGGGTTTCATCTCCTCTCCACTTGGTTAGTAGCTATTGGGTCAAACCTTTCAGCTCTTTGGATTTTGGTCGCAAATGGTTGGATGCAATACCCTGTTGGTATGGAGTTTAATCCTGATACTGTACGAAATGAGATGGCAAATTTTTGGGAAGTTATCCTTTCCCCTGTAGCAATAGCCAAATTTTTACACACTATTGGGAGTGGTTATGTTATAGCATCGCTTTTTGTAATAGGGGTGAGTAGTTGGTTTTTGCTCAAAAAGAAAGATGTTGTTTTTGCTCAAAAATCGATTATTATCGGGGCTACTTTTGGACTTATCACTTCCCTTTTTCTCATCCTCAGTGGTGATGAATCAGCTCATCAAGTTGCCCTCAAACAACCTGTAAAATTAGCTGCTATGGAGGGGTTGTATGAGGGTAAAACTGAAGCTGGAATTGTAGGGATTGGTATCTTAAATCCAACGAAAACTTTGGATAACAATGAAGAGTCTTATCTTTTTGAACTTGAAGCTCCTTATGCCCTTTCACTCCTTGGATACCACGATATCCACGCTTTTGTCCCTGGACTTCAAGATTTAGCATATGGAAATAAAGAACACAATATTATGGGTGCAGATGAAAAAATAGTAAAAGGGAAAATCGCCCTAGAAGCCTTTAGTGCTTATAAAGAAGCTAAAAAAGTTGGTGAAACAGAGGCTGCAGAGCTAGCAAAAACAACTCTCCAAGCAAATATGGCTTATTTTGGGTATGGTTATTTAGAAAAACCACAAGATATCATTCCACCAATTGGTTTAACATTTTATAGTTTCCATATTATGGTACTTTTAGGGAGTTGGTTTACATTTCTTTTTGCTGTTGTACTTTATCTTGCGACAAAAAAAGATATCACAAACTATCCACTTATTCTCAAAGCTTCCCTCTGGTCAATTCCACTTGGCTATATCGCAGCTGAGGCTGGCTGGATTGTAGCTGAAGTTGGGAGACAACCTTGGGCTATACAAGATTTGATGCCTGTGGGAGTAGCAGTGACTCATATCTCAAGTACCAATGTGATGATAAGTTTTATCTTGTTTGCAGTTCTTTTTACTGCACTTTTAATTGCCGAGATAAAAATTATGACTAAACAAATAAGCCTTGGCTTTAACGGAGGTCACTAATGTTTGAAAATTTAACACTTTTACAATTGCAACAATACTGGTGGATTATTATCTCCTTGCTAGGCGGACTTTTTGTATTTATGATGTTTGTACAAGGGGGACAAACTTTGTTTCGCTCTCTAGCAAGAGATGAGATTGAAAAAACGATGCTAGTTAATAGTATAGGGAGAAAATGGGAGCTAGGATTTACTACATTAGTGCTTTTTGGTGGAGCTTTATTTGCAGCTTTTCCACTTTTTTATAGCACAAGTTTTGGTGGAGCTTATTGGGTTTGGATGGCTATTTTGTTTTGTTTTATTATCCAAGCGGTGAGTTATGAGTATAGAACCAAACCAAATAATTTTTTAGGGCAAAAGACCTATGAGCTTTTTTTAGAAATCAATGGAAATGTAGGGGTCTTTTTACTAGGGGTTGCGATAAGCACTTTTTTTAGTGGAAGTGAGTTTTTTGTGGATGAGAGAAATTTCTCTTATTGGAAAAATGAGCTTCGAGGTTTAGAAGCACTTATGAATCCCTACAATCTTTTTCTAGGGTTTTCATTAGTATTTTTATCAAAAATCTTAGGGGCAATGTATTTTATTAACAATATCGACCATAAAGAGATACAAAAAAGAGCGGTGAGTTCTATCAAAATCAATATGATTTTCTTTTTAGTTTTCTTTTTTGGATTTTTGGGTTGGATTTTCACAAAAGAGGGATTTGAGGTTGATGCGATGGGTGTTGTTTCGATTGTCCCTTTAAAATATATTCAAAATTTTATTCAAATGCCAATTGTTCTTTCGATGTTTGTTTTTGGTATTGTGATGGTTGTGGTGGCAGTCTATAGAACAATTGAACAAGAAAAAACTTGTTGTATCAAAACAGGTGGTGTTGGTGTTGTTATCACTGTAATGGCACTTCTTTTATCAGTTGGATTAAATAATACACCATTTTATCCCTCTACTTATGATTTACAAAGTAGTTTAACGATTATGAATAGTTCAGGAAGTCGCTATACCTTAGTCACTATGGGTTATGCATCACTCCTTGTACCTTTTGTATTAGGGTATATTTTTTATGCTTGGAGAGTGATGGATATGGTGAAAATTACAAAAGAGGAGATGAGTGACACTGATGCTCATCATTACTAAATAAGGGGAGTGTATGGAATATCTTGAATCATTAGCTTGGCTTTCATTGTGGCCAATAGTTTTATATCTGGGATATAGATTGTCTATAAAAAATAGTATGATTTTAAAAGAAAAATAAAATTATCGAAGAGACAAGAGATTATTTCAAGAATTTTGGCTAATATTTTAACCTTCATGGATAGAGTTTATTAATATAAATAAGGGGATTGAAATGTCTATAAATTGGGAAAATATCAAACAACAAATGAAATCATTTTTAAAAGATGAGGTTTCTAAAACTGGGTTAAATAAAGTTACCGTTGGGATAAGTGGTGGACTTGATAGTGCCGTTGTTGCGGTGCTTTGCAAAGAGGTTTTTGGAGATAACTTAAATGGCGTTTTGATGCCGTCACAATTTTCAAGTGCAAGTAGTATCGATGATGCAAAAGAACTTTGCGAAAAGTTTGATATTAGATATGAAACTGTAAGTATAGCTCCAATGATTGATGGATATTTTCAAAATATCACAGATGCCTCACCACTTAGAATTGGAAACTTTAGCGCACGGATGAGGATGAGTGTCCTTTATGATATAAGTGCTAGGGAAAACTCTTTGGTTGTTGGAACATCAAATAAAAGTGAAATTTTGCTAGGTTATGGGACTATTTTTGGAGATACGGCATGTGCCTTAAATCCTATTGGGGAGCTTTATAAATCTGATGAGTTTCTTTTTGCGGAGTTTTTAGACATACCATCTTCGATTATAAATAAAAAGCCAAGTGCTGATTTATGGGAAGGGCAAAGTGATGAAGAGGAGATTGGATATAGCTATAAGATTATGGATGATATGTTAAAAAGATTAATCGATGATGGTGTCTCTAAGGAAGATTTGATAAAATCAAATGGTGACAAAGAATTAATTGATATGCTTGAGAAACGGATTAGAAACAACGCATTTAAAGGGCGATTGCCTTTGATAGCCAAGATAAAATTTTAAACAGATTTTTAAAAATATATATTAACAGATAAATAAATGAGTTTAAGGAGAAAATATGAAAAGAGAGATACCTTTTTATAAACCGATGATTAATGATGAGGAGTTAAAACAAATAACTTCAGTTTTGGAGATGGGCTCAAAATCAAAAGTTGAAGAGCTTGAAAATGAGATAAAAGAGTTTATAGGTGCTGAGTATGTTGTGTCAACATATAACTCAACGGCTGGGCTTCATCTAGCACTTAGTGCTATGGATTTAAAAAGAGCCGATAAGGTTTTGATGAGTGTAAATTCATTTCCAAACCTTCCAGAAGTTGTAAGACATTTTGACGCTGAACCTATATTTATAGATATAGAACAAAATGGGTTAAATATTGACCTTGATAAACTTGAAGAGTATTTAAGTAAAAATAATTCAAAAAAATTAAGAGCAGTTATTGTTACTTTTGTAGGAGGAGAGATACCTGATCTTGATAGACTTTATGCAATAAGAAAAAAATACAACATTATGATAATTGAAGATGCTTCAAATACTTTGGGTGCTATGTACAAAGATGAGCTTGTTGGAAATTTAAAAGCAGATATGACTGTATTTTCTATGAATCCAGCAAATGGTAAAACTTCAGTTGCAAATGCTGGATTTATTGTTACAAACAATGAAGCCTTAGCAGTTCGAGCTAAGCTTTTAAGAACACACGCAATTAATAGTACTTTTGATGCTTTTGGAAATCTTGATTATATCTATGATGTTGTTGATATTGGACACAAATATGATATGACCGATCTTGATGCGGCATTTAATTTGGCTCAATTTTATAAATCTAACCTATTTATTGAAAGAAGACAAGAGATAGCAAAACTATATATAGAAAATCTTGAAGGTGTAAAGCATGTAACTGTGCCAACTTTTAACGAAGATCATCTCTTTACTCAGTTTATAGTGAAAATCTCAAAAAATAGAGATGGATTTGCGCGGGAGCTTAAAAAAGATGGTATTGCAACAGGGCTTACATATATTCCGCTTCATCTTTTAACTTACTATAAACAAAAGTATCAGCTAAAAATAACAGCTTATGGAAATGCCTTAACAGCTTACGGGCAAATCTTGTCTTTGCCGATGTATCCATCTTTGAGTGATGAAGATGTACTATATGTTTGTGAAAAAATTAAGCAAATTTCTAAAAATTGGATATAAACATCAAAAGTTTAATTTCAAGATATGCAACAACTTGGATTGAGCAATATTTGTTCTTTCCAAATATCTTCCAAAGACTCATTTCAGTAGCACTTTTTCCATTAACTATTATTTACTGTATCGTTGTTGGTTATAGACGAATTTCATCAAAGCCTATTGATTTTGGACTACCTATTGTTAGTATCGGAAACCTAGTGGTTGGCGGAAGTGGAAAAACTCCCATTACAATTGAATTGGCAAAAGATAAAGATGATGCTTTTGTGATTTTACGAGGCTATGGGAGAGTTTCAAAAGGTTTGATTGTTGTATCATCTAAAGGTAATATTTTTTGTGGCGTATCACAAAGTGGTGATGAAGCTATGGTTTTGGCTGAAAGTTTACCAAATGGTTCGGTGATAGTGTGTGAAAATAGGATTGATGGGATTTTAAAAGCAAAAGAGATGGGGGCGAAAATCATCTTTTTAGATGATGGTTATCGCCACCACAGTATCAAAAAATTTGATATTTTAATCCGCCCAAAAGATGAGCCAACAAATCTATTTTGCTTACCTAGTGGAGGATATAGGGAAACAAAAATGATGTACGCTTTTGTACCTTTGGTGCTTAGGGATGGAACCGATTTTTCTAGGGTTGTGAAGTTTAAAAAAGATGGTGTTTTGCTTGAAACTTTGCCTGTAAATATGATACTTTTAACAGCTATATCAAAGCCTCAAAGATTATTAGAATATCTTCCAAAAGATACAATTATTGAATCATTTGGTGACCACCATAAGTTCACAAAAGATGAGATTGATAAGTTGCTTTTAAAATATCCAAACCACCAATTCGTTGTAACAAAAAAAGATATTGTAAAGCTTAGAGAATTTGGGCTAAATAATCTTATTTTGATCGATTTGGAAGTAGTTATAACTAAAAAATTTGAACTTCCTTAAGAGGTAAGTTGATGTTTACAAAAGCTTTATTTTTGTTGATTAGATTTTTATATTTTTTTATTATTTTTGGTTTTATTTCTCCTGTATTTCTCTTTTCAAATGGGGAGATTATAGTTTTGGACTCAGGGCATAGCCCATCAAATTTTGGCGCTTTAAGTGTTAGTGGCAAAACAGAGGTTGAGTACAACGATAATTTTACAAACGAGCTTAAACAACAACTTCAAAGCAGTGGTTTTAAGGTTTTTCTTACAAGGGAGATTGAGGAAGAAGCCACTTTGAAAGATAGGGTACGATACAGCAACGATATAAAACCAGTACTTTTTATCTCTATCCATCACGACTCGGCACAACTCCAACACCTAAAACAAATTACACTTACAAATGGGATAAAAACTTACAAAACAAAAACTCCAATCTCTGGATTTTCCATCTTTGTATCAAAAAATAATAAAAAGTTTGGAGATTCTTTTTTATTTGCAAAAAATGTTGGTAAAAACTTAATCTCACTTGGTAGAAAACCATCTTTGTATCACGCTCAAAAAATCAAAGGTGAAAATAAACCACTTCTTGACTTTAAGCTTGGAATCTATCAGTATGACAATCTTTATGTTTTACGAAAAAGTAATGCACCGTCTATTTTGATTGAGCTTGGGGTGATTGTTGATAGTGAAGATGAATTTATTTGTTCACATAAAACATATATTGTAGAGGTATCAAAAGCTATTGCCTATTCTGTGAGGAGTTTTTTAAAATAGATTGATAGTAAATATTTTTAGTTTATTAGAGTTTTAAGAATTCAAAATAAACCAAAAAAGCCACCAAAACAAGTAAGGATGCTGAAAAGATTTCAATTTGTTTTTTATAGTTTGAGATTTCACTAAAAATAGTTGAAGTGATATGGAAAATAAAAAAATAAAAAAATAAAAATGGAATTATTGTTACACCAATACCAAATATAAAACCATAAGATAGTGAGAGAGGAAAGTTAGATGCCAAAGAACTAAGTGTAATTAATGAAATCACGGGTAGACAAAATGAAAATGAACTAAAAAATCCGATTGAGAAATAGCTATATTTTAAAGAGGTTGGACAACTTGTTTTACACCCTTTGTTATTTTTGATTGTTTTGTGAAGCAAAAATACTCCAATAAATAAGATTACTAGTGCACCAAGTTTATCAAATGAGATAACAGTTGAGATTTGTTTTTTTAAAATAGTTCCTCCAAAAAATGATACAGATGCAATACAACTATACGCCAAAATTTTCCCACTAAAATATTGAAATAGGACTTTTTTTGCAGTATTTTTATTATTTTGTTGCGATAATAAAATAGGTGTCATAACAGGCAGGCAACTAATGGCACATGAAGTTGCTCCTAATTGGAAGCCTGTTAAGAAAATAGTCACAAAAAGCATTATTGTTTGTAACTCCATTTTTCGATTTTATTTCGTTTTTTAAAGTATTCATTTGATGAACTAAATAGGTTAATTGGTCCATATTTAAGTTTTAAGACATTGTCGTCTGGGCAAAACTCAACACATCTTCCACATAGGGTACAGTCATTAAAAGTGATATTTTTATTTTCCGCTTTTTCGCTTATCTCATAAATATCCATAGGACAGGCTTTCGCACAATTGTTGCAGCCATCACATTTATTTCCCCCATCTTTTACAAGCTTTAGGAGACCAACTTTTTTAAATACACTTTGTAGAGGAAGCATTGGACAAATTCTACAAAATGGTTGCCTTACAAAAAGTGCCAAAGCAATCATAAGTCCAAAAAGTAAATCAGCCAATAGTGATAAAATCATATATGTTGTGTTGCTGTTGTCAACATATATTTGGGTCATATCACCTACTGCTAAAGTTGTTAAAATTCGACTAGGACAAATGCTACAAAATGGATTTCCAAGTTCATGTCCTACAAATCCCAAGCCCGCTAAAAGTGGAAATATTAAAACTAAAAATGCAAAAATAAACCACTTTATAGGGCGAACTTTTTTCAATGTTTCTTTTGTCAGCGAGTCAATTTGCTTTATTTTTAGTTTTTTACCCACCATAGTAATCACTTCTTGAAAAAATCCTAAAGGGCAAGTCCAGCCACAAAAGGCTTTGCTTAAAATCACTATTAATATAAAAAATCCACCTAGCGTTATTGCAGTTGGAAGTAGTGCGGAAATTAAATCAAGCTCACTAAATGCGCCACTTATTCTATGGTGTGCTTGATGTTGAAGTGGTATTAATGCACAATAATCACCACTTTGTTTGTCGTAAGCACAACTGAGAGATGGGAGGTTTGTTGTTAATTTATCTGCACTGTAAAATGTAGTAAAAAATAGAGCACCATACACTAAAAATACAAATGAAAACAATTGAACCACTCTTCTAAATGCTGTTAAGGTTAAAAACTTATCCATTTTTTGCTCTCCTATATAATAATAATCCAAGTAAAAATCCAAGTGAAGCAACACCAAAACCAGCAGGTACACTTTGCCAATGTGCAGTAGGATTTACATAATATTCACCTCTTAAGCTTGTATTGTAAATAGCATCGTTTTTGTTAAATTTTGCAAACAATACAAACTCTTTCGGTTTATTTCCTCGTTTATTGTTTTGAACATCTTGAAATGTATCTTTGAGCGTGACACTTATTTTTCCATCATTATCTGTTTTTCCAACGAGTTCATCTTTCTCATCTAATTTGATAAATATCTCTTGATTAGGTAGTGGTTTGTTGCTAAATTTTAAAGTAAATAAATAAGTTCTCAATGCCATAAATCTATCATGTTCTCTAGGTAAAAGAATTGGTTCAAGTTCCAAAATACCTTTTTGTAAACTTGTTATTTTTGTGGGACTTTTTTTTGATGGTTTCCCATTTTTGGAGATATATGTTATTGCTGTAAAAAACTCGTTACCCTTGTTCCCATTTACAACCAAGCAATGGTAGTTGTCATACTTACTTTTTGTGATACTAATCAAATTTGCATTTAATTTCAAAGAAGTTTGCTCAAGGTTTGACAATATATATGTGCCATTTGCCTCATAACTTCCATCAAGTCCAACAACTTGATACATAGTTGTGGCCCCACTGCTTGAATGTGAATGCCCACTTTGTTTGGCATCTTTCATATCAGTTTCACAATTTTGTGGTGTTAAATAAAGTGGTGCAGCTTGTAAAATAGAAAAGGTGAAAATCCCACTAAGTATTAGATGTTTCATACCATATCCTAAAACTTAACAGACAAACCAGCTGTGTATGTTCGCCCTTGATTTACTGTAATTGATAAATCTTCCGCATCAAATTTCCCATCACTATTTGCATCACCACTTGATCTTGCTGTGTTGTAGTAAAATTTATCTAAAGCATTATCAACTTTTGCAAATATATCAAACTTGTATCCACCAATTTTTGTAACATAACTGGCCATAATATTTAGTACAGCTTGCCCACCTATTTCAATTTTGTTCATCTCATCGGCAAAATATTTTGATTTTGCATTAACTTCAGCAGTCAATAGTAAATCATTATTGAAATTGTAATTTGTTCTAAGATTTAGATTGTGTTTCGGGACCCTTGGTACAAGTTTGCCAGTTAAATTATAATGCTCAATAGTATATTGAGTAGCAGGATTTGTAAAGGTTGATGCTGTTTTGTATGTACCATAAGAATTTCCTAAAGTAAGGTTAAAATTATCATATTGTGTAAATTTGGCTTCAGTGTAAGAGTATGCCACATCAAAATATATAGGTTTATTTTTGTTTGTATTTAGTGCCAATTCCAATCCTTTGTTTCTTATTCCACCTATGTTTTCATATTTTGTTTTTGCAAAAAGTGGATTTGATGGATCAGTTGATGCATATTGTCCAACATTTGCCATAATATAATCATCTCTGTCGATTAAAAATAGAGCTGTGTCATATTCAAATAAACTATTACTACCTCTTATACCAACTTCGTAGTTGTAAGAAGTTTCTGGTTTTAAATCATGATTACTTTCAACTTTTGTACTTGTTGGATCAATATCGCCTGCAAACATTTGACTTACTGTTGGAGTTCTAAAACCTGTTGAGATGTTCGTGTAAAATGATCTAGTATCGCTTAGTGAGTATGCACCGCCAATTCGATATGAGCCCACATCAAAGCTTTTGTCTATTTTCATATTTTTTAAAATATCGTTGTAATCATAAGATATATGGTCATATCTTCCATTTGTGGTGATGCTTAATTCGTTTGAAAGTACATATTTGAGTTCACCATATAGTGCGATTACATTTTCATCTGTTTCATCATCACCTGTAATTGTCCCTGCATAAACTTTTGTAGAATCCCCAAAACAAGCAGTCCCAGCACTATTTAGCCTTGTACAATAATCTTGTAAAATATTCGTTTTGTTTTCATAGTAATTAGCCCTATAATCAATCCCAAGAAGTGTTGCTATTTTATTGCTTGTTGTTCTGTATTCGCTTTTTGCACCCCTTTGGATTTGAAACTGGTCATTGTATGTTCCATAAGCATCTTCTGAAGTTATTTTTGCTCCTGCTAAGCTATATTTGATTGGACTACTTACATAATTTGTATCATCTTTGTATTGATAAACATTAAAAAGAAAATTTCCATTATCATTAAAATCTTTCGCATAAGTTATAAAATATTTACCCAAATCTACATCATATTTACGACTATAATCTCTATCGCCAGTTCCGTTGTAGATACTTTTTGGATTGTTTTGTGCTTCTGTTTCACCTTTTACAGTTCCGTGAGAATCTTTATCTCTTTTTGATAATTCAATTCCGCCAGTAATATCACTATTATCATCTATGTAGTACTGGAGTTTTGAATTTAAATATTTTGTATTGTAGTCACTTTTTTCATGGTAGCCATCACTTTTTCTCTCACTTACTTGTAAATATGTGTTTATTGAGTCATTTGCAAAACCTGCTCGAGCTAAAAGCTTTTGATAACCAAAACTTCCAGTTTCAATTCCAAAAGAGTTATAGCTGTTGTTTGCACCTTTTTTTGTTGTTATGATAACAGCTCCACTAAGTGCATCTTCACCAAAAAGATAACTTGCCCCACCTTTCACAACTTTGATACTTTCAATATTGTCAAGGTCAATATTTACTTTCCCTGTTCGTTCAAAAACAGGAACACCATCGATAACAACTGCAACACCAGGTTTTTCACCCATATATCTTTGATTTTCAACGCCACGAATATGCAGCTTTAAACTGTCACCAGTTTGCACTTCTGTTGTAAGTCCTGGGATACTGTTTAAAATTTGTTGGATATTTTCGATATGAGCTTTATCTATCTTTTCGCCATTTAGTGTCGCAGTTGTTGATATTTCATTTTGTTTTGCTTTAAATCTATCGTCGATTGTTGTTGATGATACTGTTATTTTACCTAGATCGTCTCCATAAAGACTAATATTTAAAGCAATAGCACAAGCAATAGACATACATATTTTTTGATTCATTTTTTGTTTCTCCTTAAAATTAAGAAGACACACATTATTTACCACTTAAGGAACTTTAACTATAATAAACAATGGTGTCCTTGCATACCTAATCCCTTGCTTCTTACCTTTCAAAACGAGTTGCAAGGGTTCGTAAATTCTTACGAATAAAATCAGATTTCTAATATTAGTATTTAAGTGTTAACTAAGTGTTAATTTAACTCTTTATTGAAAGCTGCAAATCAAGAAAAATAGATCTTTTTATAAATCAACGAACTTAATCCTCACTGTAAAATTGATTAATATCAAATATTTCATATAAAAAAGAGTTATCCTGGTTTAAAAAGTAATTTGAGATTTAATTATGTATTGACATTTTCAAATTAAGGCTATTTGGTTAAAATAATTCCAAAATTTGCTAGAATTGAGACATATTGATGAGTGATACTGAAAAATTAAGAAATAGATTTGAGATTGAAAAGTGGAAAACTAAATTTCATAGTGAGCATAAGCTTAGGGAGTATGCTGAGGAGCTACTTGAGACAAGAAGTGCTGAACTTTGTGAACTCAATGAAACTTTGGCTAGGAGAGTTGAGGAGGAGGTTGAGAAGAATAGAGAAAAAGAGCTTATTTTGTTTCAACAATCAAAAATGGCATCTATGGGGGAGATGATAGGAAATATCGCTCATCAGTGGAGACAGCCACTTTCGGCTATCTCATCAATTGCAAGTTCTCATATAGTTCAGAATGAAGTTGGAATGCTTAGTTTGGAAGCTTCTAGAGAATCCCTAACTGATATCATGAAACATACAGAATTTTTATCAAATACAATCGATGATTTTAGAAACTTTTTTAGAAATGACAAAGAATATACAGTATTTTTGATTGAAGAATCGGTTGCTACTTGTTTGCATATTTTAGCTGGCATAATATCTACCAATTGCATTACAGTTGTTAGGGATATTCAACATATTCAGTTATTTAGTCTTAAAAATGAGTTTGTGCAAGTAATTTTAAATCTTGTAAAAAATGCTGTTGATGCCTTGGTTGATGTCTTTGACGATGATGAAAAATTTATTTTTATAAAAGCTTATGTTGAAAATGAAGAGGCTCATGTTGAGATAACAGACACAGCTGGAGGGATTCCCAAAAGTATTATGAACCGAATTTTTGAACCATATTTTACAACAAAACATAAATCACAGGGGACAGGAATTGGTCTTTTTATGTCATCTGAAATAATAGGTAAACATATGAAAGGGACAATTATTGCAGACAATGTTGATACAGAAGTAGGGGGGCAAATTTTAAGGGGCGCTTCTTTTAAAATATCTATCCCATTGGAGTATTAAAGTTATAGTTTACTTTTTACTCTAAGTTGAGATTCTGGTTGAAATAATTCTATTGCTTTATTTACAAATTTAGAGTTTAAAATATCATCCATTTTCAACTCTTTTTGAGAAAATGATGGAGCTACTATCATCCCCATATTGGCAACACAACCACTTCCGAGTTCAATATCTTCAATCATAGAACCACTATCGCTTTCATGGTCATATAAATTTACTTCGATTTGTTCATCTTTAGGTGTTATGTTTTGGGGTAACTCCTTTTGTTTAGAAGTATCGATTTTATTAAATTTAATCTCAGTTTCATTTCCAAAAATATCTTCTATAAATCCTCTTATGTAGGCAAAATTTTTATTCAATAATTTTCTGCTTTCATCATCAGCATAGCTATCTATGGTTAGAATATTTTCTTCAAATGAATTAAATATAAAGCTTTTAGTAAAACAAACACCCAAATCATAATTTCTGTCAAATATTAAATCTGTTACTTTTTGGTAGTTAGTTAGGTTTAGATTTTCCTCATTGTTTGTATTGTCTTTTTCTTCTATAAACACATTTGGTGGGATATCAAAATTTGTTGATTTTTGAGTTTCATTTGTTTTTTCTAGTTCAATCGAGATATTTTCATTTTTTGTTGCTATTGGAATTGTATTGGTTTGAGCATTTTGATTATTTTGGCGTTCATTTTGTTTTGGAATTATCCCTTTTGTCTCTTCAATTATCTCTTCGATTGTTTTTAACCAAGAAGCCTCTTCTAGTTTCATCAGTGTTAAGATAATAACAAATCCACCATCACTATTTTGTTTTAGTAGCTCTTTGGCATCACCTAAAATTCTAAAAAATCTATCAAAAAGATAAGTTGCAAATCTTACATCGCGAGTCAACATTTTGTGTTTTAGATAGATTGAAATCTCATCTATAACTTGCCCAGCTTCATAAGATTCTAATATTTCCAAATATTCTCTTGTGTCCCTTCCTTTTAATATAGAATCAAATAAAGTATCCATAAAAGATGGATCAATCATCCCCATCATATCAGTTACTGCGGAGGTTGAAACCCCACTTTTAGAATAAATAATAGCTTGGTCAAGGAGCGTTAGAGTGTCTCTTAAGCTACCTTGCCCGCTTCTTATTAAGATATTTAAAGCTTCATTTTCATAAGCAATATTTTCTAAATTTAAAATGTGAACTAGATGATGAAATACATTTTGTTCACTTATTTTTTTAAATCTAAAATGTTGAGTTCGACTTAAAATGGTAGCAGGAACTTTAAGTGGATCGGTCGTAGCTAGGATAAATTTTACAAAAGCAGGAGGCTCTTCAAGTGTTTTTAGTAAAGCATTAAATGCTTGAGTTGTAAGCATATGAACTTCATCAATTATGAAAATTTTGTATTTTGCACTTGTTGGACGATATTTTGTATGCTCGATTAAGTCTTTGATATCATCAATCCCACGATTTGATGCTGCGTCCATCTCCACAATATCAAGATGTCTCCCTTCATTTGCACTCAAACATCCACTACAAACTTCACAAGGTTTAGATGTTGGAGCATTTTTACATACAAGTGCTTTTGCCATAATTCTAGCTGTACTGGTTTTTCCACTTCCTCTAAGTCCGCTAAAAAGGTAAGCGTGAGATAATCTATCTTTGTCAAGTGCAAGTGATAATGTGCTAGAGATACTATCTTGTCCTATTAAATCTTCAAATTTTGACGGCCTATATTTAAGTGCTAAAACCTTATTTTCTAAATTTTCTTGGCTCATATTGTACATTTCCTGATTTTTATATTTTTGTTTTTTACTATTTTTTTTATCATCTGGTGGTTAATGTTTCCAGTATGACAAATATCTATTTTTAAAGAACCTTCGTTAATATGCCCTTTTTCTTGACTTAAAAGTTTTAGTCTATTTGCTATTGCATCACCAGTACTTATAATGGTGGTCTCGTTGCCCATAATCTTTTTGATTGTGTCTTCAACTAATGGGTAGTGCGTACAACCAAGAACAATCGTATCTACATTATTATTTTTCATCGGGAGTAGCCAATTTTCGAGCATTTGAAAGGTTTTTGGACTGTTCGTTTCACCATTTTCAATTTGTTCAACCAAACCAATACAAGCTTGTTCATAAAGGGTAACTTTTTTAATGTTTGATAATTCATTTACTAAAAGTTGATATTTATCGCCCTTTAGTGTTGCTGGAGTTGCCAAAACACCAACATTTGAAGTTTGTGTTTTTAAAATTGCTGGTTTAACTCCAGGCTCTGTTCCGATTACTATTAGTGAAGGAAAGTGTGTTCTTAAATGTGTTATTGCAGCCGAAGTAGCGGTGTTACATGCTATTACTAAAGCTTCAATTTGGTGTGTTTTGATTAGATAGTTTGTGATATTCTCGCACCGATTTAATATTTCAGTGGCACTTTTTTCACCATAAGGTGAGTACTCTGTATCTGCTACATAAAAAAGTTCACCACCTTTAAAAATATTTTCAATCGAACTTACAACGGTTAGTCCACCTAGTCCAGAATCAAACACACCAACTTTCATTTTATTACTTTTTAGCCATTCATTGAGATTAAAAATTCAATATTACTTTGTGTTTTTTCCATTTTAGAGTATAAAAATTTAAGTGATTCAACTTCATCCATCTCAGCCATAGCATTTCGTAAAATCCATATTTTTTGTAACTCTTCAGGATGGAGTAATAATTCCTCTTTTCTTGTACCGCTTTTTACAACATTAAATGCTGGATAAACTCTTCTTTCGCTTGCTTTTCTACTAAGAACTACTTCAGAGTTTCCTGTTCCTTTAAATTCTTCAAAGATAACTTCATCCATTTTAGATCCAGTATCAACTAATGCAGTTGCGATAATTGTTAAACTTCCACCCTCTTCAATATTTCTAGCAGCTCCAAAAAACTTTTTTGGTTTTTGTAATGCATTCGCATCAACTCCACCACTTAGAACTTTTCCACTACTAGGTGTTGTTGCATTGTAGGCTCTTGCTAGTCTTGTGATTGAGTCAAGTAATATAACTACATCTTTTCCTCTTTCAACCATCCTTTTTGCTTTTTCAATTACAAGTTCAGCAACTTTCACATGATTTGCAGCAGGAAGGTCAAAAGTTGAGCTATAAACTTCCCCTTTTACACTTCTTTGCATATCTGTTACCTCTTCAGGTCGCTCATCAATTAATAAAACAATAAGAGTTGTATCGGGGTGATTAATACTTATTCCGTGAGCTAACTCTTTTAGAAGTTCTGTTTTACCAGATTTTGGTTGGGCTACTATAAGTCCCCTTTGCCCTTTTCCCATAGGAGAAAACATATCCAAAATTCTCCCTGTCATTTTTGATTTATTGTATTCAAAAGTAAATTTTTCTGTTGAATAAAGTGGAGTAAGATTGTCAAAAAGTGGTCTATCTTTTGCTTCATTTACGGGGAGATAATTGATAGCTTCGATTTGTAAAAGTGCGTAGTACTTTTCACTCTCTTTTGTGGGTGGTCTAACCTGTCCACTTACAATATCACCATTTCTAAGGGCAAATCTTTTAATTTGAGTGGCACTTACATAGCTGTCGTTTGATGTATCACTAAAATTTCCATCAAGTGCTCGGAGAAATCCAAAGCCACCATCTTTAATATCTAGAATACCTGTAAAAAGGACATACCCACCGGCTGTTGTTTGACTTGAGAGTATCGCAAAGATTAAGTCTTGTCTTTTTAATTCTTGGGGATTTTCAATCTCTAAGTCTTTGGCTATTAAGATAAGCTCATCGGTTGTTTTCGCTCGTAAATCATCTATTGTAAGACCATTTACTGGTATATGTGTACGATTTTTTTGTTTGTGGTTGTGATTACTGTGGTTGTGTTTTGGCTGTTTTGGTTGCTCTTTTTGTTTTGTGGTTTCACTTTGCTCTTTTATTTCTGGTTGAGTTTGTTCTTCTGTCATAGTTATTGTGTTTGACCTTTTGTGGAGTTTTGTAATGTAATATTACTTGAGTTACTTTTTTAGTGGTGCCATTGTAGCAAATAAATCTAAAGAATGGTATGAAAAGTATCCAAAATCATACAAAATGTTTAAGTTTGAAGATGGTTATTAGAGTAAAATTACTATGAAATTACTCTAAAAAAAGAGCAATTTCATCGCTTAATAAAAAGTCATTATTGAAAAGAAGATCATTTTTTAGAGTCACTTTATCTTCTTGAAGTAAAATGTTTATTTTCTCTTTTTGTTTCTCATCGAATAGCACAAGTGGAACACCACTTTTACTTCTAAGTCCCAAAAATATCCGCTCAAATCTAATATCATCCGCGTCAAGTATCTCGACATCTTCATAAATTAACGGATTTTGTATATACTTTTCTACATCTTTTTGTGGATAATATCTCTCATTTCCAACACACCCAACAGCACCAGCACCAACTCCCAAATAATCCTCTTTTTCCCAATATCCAAAGTTGTGTTTGCTTCTTGAATTTTCATCCGTGCTAAAATTTGAAATCTCATATTGTATAAATCCAAAACTTTCCAAACTTTCAAAGATATATTTTGTCATCTCTATATTTTCAATTTTGCTATTTGGTTTCTTGAAGAATTTTGTCCCCTCTTCGATTGTTAAACTATAAGCACTGATATGATTGATTGGAAGTGTTTTTATAATCTCTAAGTCACTTTTGATTAGCTTTTTTGAGTCTATCGCGGTATCGTAAATAATATCAAGATTTATATCTCTAAAACCAACTTCGTAAGCTAAATTTACACTATTTGTAGCCATATTTTTATCGTGATTTCTACCTAGAAATTTTAATTTTTCATCATTAAAACTTTGAACACCAAAACTAATGCGATTTACCCCTAGTTTTTTAAGATGAGTTAGCCACTCTTTTGTTGTTGAATTTGGGTTTGCTTCGATTGTAATTTCGGTATCTTTGTCTATAAAAGCTATTAATCTTAAAAAAATTTCATCATAAAGATTTGCTTCAACACTACTTGGAGTTCCTCCGCCAATAAAAATGGATTTTAGTGGTTGGTCTGTTTTTGTTAGCTCATTTTGTAGTTGCGTATTGAGTGCTTTCATATATGAAGTTTTTAGATGAAAAAGATTTGTGTACGAGTTGAAAGAGCAGTAAAAGCACTTACTGTCACAAAAGGGGATATGTATGTATAAAAGCAATTTAAAAGTATCCTTTTGTTATTATCAGCGGATAAGATTATAAGGTAAATAAAGTAAATGGAACATAAAGAGAAGAATTATAGACCAAATGTTGCAGCGATTGTGCTGAGTAGTTCATATCCTCTTAAATGCGAAATTTTGATAGCTTCTAGGATTGATATAAAAGATGCGTGGCAATTTCCTCAAGGTGGAATTGATGGAAATGAAACACCACAAGAGGCACTTTTTAGAGAACTAAAAGAGGAGATAGGGACAAATGATATCGAGATAATTGCAGAATATCCAGGTTGGGTAAGCTACGATTTTCCAGCAAGTGTCGCTAAAAATATGGCACCGTTTGATGGGCAAACACAAAAATATTATTTGGTTAAGTTAAAAAAAGGTGCTATTGTAAATATAAACACAGAAATACCAGAATTTGGTGAATATAAGTTTGTAAAAAGAGCAAAGTTAAATGAGTACATTACATTTTTTAAGAGAACTGTGTATAAAAAAGTATTAAAACATTTTAAAGAAGAGGGCTATATTTAATGGAGGATAATAAATAATGTTGAGAGTTTTAAAATTTGGAGGAACAAGTGTTGGTACGCTTGACAGAATAGAAAATGTTGCGACTATTATCAAAAAAATGAGAGACAATGGAGATGATTTGGTTGTTGTAGTGAGTGCCATGAGTGGAGAAACAAATAAGCTTATAGATTATGCAAACCATTTTAGTAAAACTCCAGATGATAGGGAGCTTGATACACTTTTAAGTTCTGGGGAAAGAGTTACAAGCGCTTTGCTTTCAATTGCACTCAATGAACAAGGTTACAAAGCAACTTCTATGAGCGGAAGAGAAGCTGGAATTTATACAACTGATGATCACACTTATGCAAGAATAGAAAAAATAGAAACACACAATATGGAAAAAGCAATAAACGATGGAAAAATCATTATTGTTGCAGGATTTCAAGGGGTTAGCGTTAGTGAAAATAGGGTTACAACACTAGGTCGTGGTGGAAGTGATTTAACAGCTGTTGCTTTAGCTGGAGCACTAAAAGCTGATATTTGTGAAATTTACACTGATGTTGACGGTATATACACAACTGACCCTAGAATAGAGCCTAAGGCTAAAAAATTGATGAAAATATCTTACGATGAGATGTTGGAATTAGCAAGTTTAGGGGCAAAAGTTTTACAAAATAGAAGTGTTGAGATGGCAAAAAAATTAAATGTAAATCTCGTATCAAGAAGCTCTTTTACACCTGATGTTGAAGGGACATTAATCACAAAGGAAGAAAATATTATGGAAGCACCAGTAGTAAGCGGTATAGCACTAGATAAAAATCAAGTTAGAGTTGGAATGTATGGAGTTATGGATAAACCAGGTATTGCATCGTCTATCTTTACAGCTTTGGCTGATGCAAATATCAATGTTGATATGATAGTTCAAACAATAGGAACTGATAGTAAGGCAAATTTAGATTTTACAGTTCCAATTGGAGATTTGATTAAAACAAAAAATACAATGGAAAAATTTCAAAATGATGTTGAAAAAATAGATTATAACGAATCAATAGCTAAAGTTTCAGTTGTGGGTGTTGGTATGAAATCTCATACTGGTGTTGCTTCAAAAGCATTTTCAGCATTAGCAAATGAAAATATAAATATCAGAATTATAAGTACAAGTGAGATTAAAATTTCTATGGTTATAGATGAAAAATATAGCGAATTAGCTGTTAGAACACTTCATGAAGCTTATGAGCTTGACAAATAAACAATAAGGCTATAAATTGCAAGAATTTACAAATTGGACCGTTAAAGCCATTAGAGAAGATAAATATATAGGCTCTTGGATGGAGGAGCGAAAATTTGATTGGATTCCTATCGTTGCAAAAACTTTGACCAATATTATAGATAAAGGTAAGTCAGTTTTAATTGTAACTGATGATGAAAGGGAGTGGTTTTTACACTATATTTTTAGTAAAATAAATTCACCAAAAAATAGCCGTCCTTTTTTACCATTTTACGATTTTGCAAGCATGATGAAACATACACATAAACTAACAAGTGACGATGATATGGAGCTTACAAAGGATATGCTTGAGATTTCATTTCCCAATGGTTATATATTTTGGTATATTGGAAGAGGTCAAAGCAGTAAAGCAATACTTCCAAAAGTTTCTTATAACTCATTTTTATGGCTTTTTGATGAAGATGCGCAAAATAGTTTCAATCTCAAAAGTAGTGATGAAACGCTCGATATGAAGCTATTGCAACTTTATCGATTATTTGATAAGACACTTGAAGCTACACTTTTTGCACAAATAGAGGTGGACAAATAATGACTTTTAATACTTCAACTATATTGATTGTAAACAATATAGAGGATAGTTTAAAAGATGTAGTCTCAAGATTGCCAAGACACGACACAAGGGTGATAAAAAACGAAGAAGAGGGTAAAGTTGATTTCCTTCTTCCTCATGCAAGGCTGGTAATCAAAGAGGCATATATAGCAACTGAAAGGATAAAATATATTATCCTTTGTGGAGCAACTTTTAATATTGAAGCACAAAATTCTCTTCTCAAGATTTTAGAAGAACCACCAAAAAATATTATCTTTATAATCATCACAAACAGTAAGAGTGGAATGTTAAAAACTATATTTTCAAGACTCCCACATTATTATCTCAAAACAGCAAAAAAAAGGGAAAATTTTCCACTTGATGTTTCAAGGCTAGAGCTTAAAGATGTTTATTCTTTTTTAAAACAAAATCAAAGAATTACAAAATCTGAAGCAAAAGAGGTTATTGAATCTTTGGTTTATAGTGTCTTGGTGCAAAAAATAAAGCTTTCAAGCAAAGAACTCGATTCTTTTAGTATAGCTATGAAATTGTGTGAACTAAATAGTCGTCCTATTAATATTCTAACAACACTCCTTCTTGTTTTAATGAAACGAAGATAGTAAAGTTAAAACTATGAAGTTTTATAAAATAAATCCTAAGGATAGTGAAGAGTTTTATAAAAGTATAGGCTGTGAAGACGCTGGAGCAAAAATACTATCATTAAAATCAAATATCAATACTTTGTTTATTAAAGATTTACATACTGGTGCAGCTAATATTTTAAAGCAAGACGCCCTTTCAATTGGAGCTGATTTGGCTGTTCCAAGGGGTACAATATTAAATTCAACTCCAACTGTTGATGTTGTTTTGATTGGCAGTGATAGGCATTTTAAAATACTCGCTAAAAAAGAGCTTTTACAACCATTTGGACTAAAAAAAATAGCATTAGAATTAAAAAGCTTTATAAAAAAAGTACCTCAGAAAACTAAAATAATGGGTGTTTTAAATGCAAATGATGATAGTTTTTTTGAAGGCAGTAGATTTTTAGGTGAAGAAGCGATTTTAAAAATCAATGAGATGATAAGGGATGGCGCTGATATTATAGATATTGGTGCGGTCTCAACTAGACCAAATAGTCTTAGTGTTGATGTGGAGATAGAGTTACAAAGGATAAAACCAATTTGTGATGCTGTATTTAAAAATAAACTATATGAAAAAGTTCTTTTTAGTATCGATAGTTTTAGCCCAAGCTCAATCGAGTATGCTTTAAAATCTGGATTTAAAATCATAAATGATATTACTGGACTCATTAATGATGAGATTTGTGCTTTGGCTGTAAAATACGATGCAACAGTTGTTATTATGCATATGCAAGGTACTCCACAAACTATGCAAAATAATCCAAAATATGAAGATGTAATTGTAGAAATAGACGATTTTTTTAAAAATCAAATTGAAAAAGCTAATGGTTTTGGTATCAAAAATATTATACTTGATGTTGGAATTGGTTTTGGAAAAACACTAAAAGATAATTTGCTACTTTTGCAAAATATGGAGCATTTTGGTCATTTTGGATATGAGTTACTTTTGGGTGCCAGTAGAAAATCACTTATAGAGATGATTATTCCAAATACTCCACCAAAAGATAGATTAAGTGGGACTCTAGCTATTCATCTTGATGGGATAAAAAAAGGGGTTTCGATTGTTAGATGTCATGATGTAAAGGAGCATTTTCAAGCTATTAAGATAGCAGAGGCTGTTGAAAATGTATAAAATTCCACTCTCTTTTTTTGCTTTTACATTTTTACTATATGGAGTAGAGCCTAGCTTAATTCAGATGCAAATGCTTTTGAATATAGAGTATGAGAACTATACTAATGAGCCTGATGGGACAAAATTTGACTATTATCCTGATGGTAAAAAAAAGCTAGAGGTGTATGTTAGAAATGGTCAGCGAAATGGTGCCGAAACTACCTATTATGCTGGAGGTCGGCTAAAGTCTCAAGCAATATTTAAAAACAATAAGCTAACTGGGTTGAAAAGAATATATTACTTAAGTGGTAAATTAATGATGGCTATTCCTTATGAACATGGTCAAATAAATGGGATCAAAAAAACTTATTATTATGATGGAACTTTGCAATCAGAAAATCTTTATAGAGATGGTTTATTGCATGGTATATCAAGAGAATACTATAAAAGTGGCAATATAAGTTCCAAAATCTCATATTATAATAATAAAAAACATGGACTTGAAGAGTTTTATAAACCAAATAAAGAGTTACAAAGCAAAAAGAATTACAAAAATGGAGTTATTTCTGATGAGAGAGAAAATTTTTCTGTAAAAGTTCAGAGAGCTTCTAATATCGATCATGAATACTATCCAAATGGCGATATAAAATCTAGTGTTCCTATGCTTGATGGGTTAATAGATGGGGTTTACAAGGAGTATTTTGAAGGTAGAAAAATCAAACTTGAAGTAAATTATGTAAAGCATAAAAGGGTTGGCTCATCAAGAGAATTTTACACAAATGGAGTAATTAGAAGTGATGTTGTATATTTGGCTGACAAGAAACATGGTCTGGAGCGAAATTATCAAACAAATGGAAAATTATTGAGCGAATTTAGATATATAGATGGAAAGCTTCAGGGAATTGCAAAAGTTTACCACACAAATGAGGAGCTAAAAGAGAAGCTTACTTTTTTAAATAATCAAAAACATGGAAAGCAATTTTATTATGATGAGAATGGGAAGTTAATTGGTGAGAAGTTGTTTAGAAATGGGATGCCGACTAACTAAAATAATTAGTCGTTATTGCTCCACCATCAAATAATTTTAATAATAGTAATTTTATTATAATTAAAATCTTTTTTTGTAGCTATGACAATATGGTGCCTTTTTGTGCTTTAAGTAGTAATCTTGGTGATAATCCTCAGCTTTAAAAAACGGCGTATTTTTTGTTGAGATAAGTTTTGTAGCTATTTTATATCCTTTGGTTTCAAGGATATCAAATAGTTTTTTTGAAACTTGTTTCTCTTCTTCGTTATTGTAAAAAATTGCACTTAAGTATTGTGAGCCAATATCTGGACCCTGTCCATTTTTTTGTGTTGGATCGTGAATCTCTAAAAATAATCTAGCAAGTGTTTCAAACGATACAATTTTGGAATCATATCTCACCTCTACAACTTCAAGATGACCACTATTTCCGCTACAAACTTCTTTGTAGCTTGGATTATTTAAAGCTCCACCCATATACCCACTATCAGCGTGAATTACCCCTTTTAGTTTTTCAAAGTGATACTCTACTCCCCAAAAACAACCACCAGCGAAGTAAGCATTTTTTATATTTTCCATTTTTGCTCCATAAAGATTTAGGCTTAGTAGCCAAAATAAGATTAGTGTTGATAATTTTTTCATATCTATTTTGTTTTAAAATCAATAGATGCTGAGTTTACACAATGTCTTGTGTTTTTTTCAGTCATCCTTTCACCCTTAAAAACATGTCCCAAATGACCGTTACATTTAGAGCAAACAATCTCAACTCTTCTTCCATCTATATCTGGCACCTCTTTTACTGAACCTTTTATAGCATCATCAAAACTAGGCCAACCACTCCCACTATCAAATTTAGTGTGTGAATGAAAAAGTGGAGCGTTACATTTTTTGCAAGTGTAGGTACCATCTCCTTTGTGATTCGTATATTTTCCGCTAAAAGCTCGTTCAGTCCCTTTGTGTTCGATGATATATCTCTCTTCATCGCTTAGTGTGTTGTATTGCATATTATCCCTTGTTTGTGCGATTGTTAAAAAAATCGCTATTAAAATTAGTAATGTTTTCATAAGAGAAGTCTATAAAATCTTTTTAAATTTAGTAAGTTTTTGAAATGTTAAGGGTTATTTTTTAGATTTTATGAAGATTTTTAGTTTTGTATAAAAAATTCTGTACAAAAAGTATCTGTTTGTTTTTGACAAATAGTTATAGCGATATGGTTTATATTTTGAGTTTTGCTAAAACTTTCTACATTTTCCATCAATAAATTATTTTGATAGAAAAGTTTATTTGCCTCAAGTGTTAGAAACTCTAAATCTTTATCGCTTTTGGTTTTTGTTTCTAAAAATAATCTTGTTGTTTCAAAATCTATCTTTTGTAATGCAATATCAAATGTTTTTTCGTTTTCTTTTTGAAGCAAATCTAAAACAATCATCGATGAGCTAACCAAAACACCTAAAATAATAATTGAAAATAAAAGTTCAATGATTGTGAAACCATCTCTTTGGTTTATGCTATTTTTTAAAATTAAAATTCTCATAACTTCCTAGTTCTTTCTCTGTGTTTAGGTTGTTGTTTGCATTTTGGAGTTCGTTGTATCTTGTGATATTAGAGTTATTATTTATAAATTTTGTAACCCCACCTATTAATACAGCGATAATAATAAGTGAAATAAGTGTTTCAAGTAGTGTAAAACTAGTTTTTTCCAAGTAAAACAGCTTTTGCGTAAGCGTTATTTATAGCCTCAATCATACCGCTTCTTACCCCACTTTTCTCCATCGAAGCGTAGCCACTTGCAGTTGTTCCCCCTGGACTCATTACGCTATCTTTGATTTCACTTGGTTTGTTGTTTGCAATGAGTGCACTAAATCCATCAAATAGACCACTTACTAAAATATTTGCATCGTTTCTTGAAAGCCCATTGTTTACAGCTCCATCGCTAAGTGCTTCAGCAATAAGTGCTAAAAATGCAGGACCACTTCCAGCTACTGCTGTTGCAACATCAAGCTCTTTTTCACTTTTTACCCAAAGTGTTGTCCCAATGCAATTAAAAATCTCTAAAGCACTACTTTTTAAAGCTTCATCGCCAGTTATAGTTGTCATGGATTTTTGATAAGTTGCCCCAATGTTTGGCATTGTTCTGATGTAATTTGTTGCACATATTTTGTTTTTTAAAGTTTCTAATTTTGTCCCAGCCAAAACAGAATAAACACATCTTGCTTCACCTATCAATTTTAGTGACAAATCATCCAGTGAATTTGGTTTTACACATAAAACAATATTTTTGTTTTCGATATCTAGTTTCTCACCAATTTTGCTAACTTCAATCATTGCGAGCTCATGTTTTAGTGCTTCTAGTGATTTTTCATTTCTACCCAAAACATCAATTTCATATTTGTTTGCAAGCCCTTTTATCATAGCTTTTGCCATATTTCCATTACCGATAAATGTTAGTTTTTCCATTTTTTCTCCATTTTGTTGTATCTTCTGATTATAACTATTTGAGGGTTAATTTTAAGTTTTTTAAATACCCAGCTACTTTTGTTTTAACGATCTCAAACATCTCTTGAGTTTTGATAAAGAGCTTACTATTTTTCAGAATGTCAATTATTTTCATAACAAAAAAATAAATAACACTAAACCATTTGATACTTAAAAGTGCCTCTTTTGAATTATCTAAAACTGTAAATGCAATAGCAACAGGGATAAATTTTACAATATACATAATCACAAAAAATAAAATCAATCCATCAGCTAAAAACGCTAACGCAACAACACCCAAAACTTCTGAGAATATAAAAAATAGTAAAAATATAAATAATACTAAGTATTTGTGTTGTTCTCTTATCCATATCAATAATCTCCTGTATGGTCTTAGGTTCTTCAATTTTTGATAAGTTGGTTCCAAAATAGTATTCCACAAAAAATACTCTAATGTAAGATATATAAAAGCAAATATTGAGACGATTAAGTGTTTAAAAAATTTCATAGATGGATTTTACTCAACTTGGATATAATCAACCCTTAATTTTTTTGGAGATACATACAATGAACGATATGATAAAAATATACAATGCAAATGAAAATAATTTAAAAAATGTTAGCCTAGAGATTCCAAAAAACAAACTTATAGTTTTTACAGGACTTAGTGGAAGTGGAAAGTCAACCTTGGCATTTGACACACTTTATGCTGAGGGGCAAAGGAGATATATCGAATCTTTATCTGCTTATGCTAGACAATTTTTAGGCAAAATTGGTAAGCCTGATGTTGAAAGGATTGAAGGGCTGACACCTGCTATTGCGATTGATCAAAAAACTACAAGTAAAAATCCTAGAAGTACAGTTGGAACAATCACTGAAATTTACGATTATTTAAGACTTTTATACGCAAGAATTGGGATTCAACATTGTCATAAATGTGGTAAAAAAATCTCCAAAATGTCAAGCAGTGATGTAATTGAGCAAGTTTTAAATCTCCCAGAGGATTCAAAAATAGTGATTTTAGCTCCATTAGTAAATCGAAAAAAAGGGACATTTGCCGATTTATTTGATTCAATGAGGGCAAAAGGTTATGTAAGAGCAATGGTTGATGGTGTTATGGTTAGGCTTGATGAGGAGATTGAGCTTGGAAAATCTCAAATGCACACAATTAAAATCGTAATAGATAGGGTTGTTGTAAAAGATGAAAATCGTCAAAGGATAGCAGAAGGGGTAGAAAAAGGGTTAAAAGAGAGTTTTGGGGAACTTGAAATTGATGTCCTTAACCACGAAGAAGTAGGGGTTGAGGCACATATTCATTATAGTGAACATATGGCTTGTTTTGATTGTAAGATTTCATTTGAACCACTTGAACCTCTTAGTTTTTCATTTAATTCGCCAAAAGGGGCTTGTTCGGCGTGTGATGGTTTGGGGATACGATACGCACTTGATATGAAAAAAGTGATAAATGAGGAGCTTTCGATTGATGAGGGAGCTGTAAAAGTTATCTATGGATTTAACAAAGGATATTATTTTAAGATGCTTTTGGCGTATTGTGAAGAGGCAAAAATTAACACAAAAATTCCATTTAGAGAGCTTGAAGATTACCAAAAAGGCTCAATTTTACACGGAAGTGTAGAGGAGTTTTCATTCTTTTGGAAACGACATAAACTTACTAGAAAATGGGAAGGAATAGTCAAAATAGCGTACGATATGATAAAAGATGACAAAGATAGTAGCGATTATATGACTGAGAAAAAATGTGATAGTTGTGGTGGATATAGATTAAAACCAGCTAGTGCAAGTGTTATGGTTGCAAACAAAAAAATTGCCGATATTTTAGATATGCCTATCGAAGATGGATATAGTTTTTTCCACAATGATGAAAATTTTAGCCACTTTAATAACAAAGAGACACTTATATCAAATCCTATTTTAAAAGAGATAAGGGAGCGGATATTTTTCTTGTTTGATGTTGGACTTGGATATATCACTTTAGGGCGAGATGCTAGAACTATTAGTGGTGGCGAAGCTCAAAGGATAAGGATAGCTTCACAAATTGGAAGTGGACTTACTGGAGTACTTTATGTGCTTGATGAGCCAAGTATTGGACTTCACGAAAGAGATACTGCAAAACTTATCAAAACACTTTTGGCTTTACGGGATAAAGGAAATACGGTTATTGTTGTTGAGCATGACAAAGAAACGATGGAAGCGGCAGACTTTATAGTTGATATTGGACCAAATGCTGGGAAATTTGGTGGAGAGGTTGTGTTTAGCGGAACGATGAAACAACTTCTAAAATCAAAAACGCTAACTGCTGATTATCTAAATGGGACAAAACAGATTAAATATTACAAAAGACGACCACAAAAAGAGTGGATAGAGATACAAAATGTAAATTTAAATAATATAAAAGAGTTAAATGTAAAGATTCCGCTAAATAACCTTTGTTCAATCACGGGAGTTAGTGGAAGTGGTAAATCATCTTTGATTTTACAAACCTTATTGCCCGTTGCAAAAGAGCTTTTAAATCATGCTAAAAAAGTAAATAAGATAGATGGTGTAAGTATTGAGGGGCTTGATAAACTTGATAAAGTAATCTATCTTGATCAAAGCCCAATAGGAAGGACACCGCGAAGTAATCCAGCGACTTATACTGGACTTATGGATGATTTGCGAAAACTTTTCACAGAAACAAAAGAGGCAAAACTGCGAGGTTATCAAGTTGGAAGATTTAGTTTTAATGTAAAAGGTGGAAGATGTGAGAAGTGTCAAGGTGAGGGTGAGATAAAAATCGAGATGCACTTTTTACCAGATATTATGGTGAAGTGTGAAGATTGTCATGGCAAAAGATACAACGCCCAAACTTTAGAGATTTTGTATCGAGGTAAATCAATCTCAGATGTGCTTGATATGAGCGTAACAGAGGCTTATGACTTCTTTGTAAAAGTGCCAAAACTTCACCAAAAACTAAAAACTTTACTTGATGTTGGACTTGGATATATAACTTTAGGGCAAAATGCAATAACTCTAAGTGGAGGTGAAGCTCAAAGGATAAAGCTTAGTAAAGAACTTAGTAAAAAAGATACTGGAAATACCCTTTATATACTTGATGAGCCTACTACTGGACTTCACTTTGCAGATGTTGATAGACTTACTCAAGTGCTTCATCATCTTGTTGATATGGGAAATAGCGTGATAGTAATCGAGCATAATCTTGACATTGTTCGTAACTCTGATTATGTTATTGATATGGGTTATGAGGGTGGTGCTAAAGGTGGACAAATCATCGCTATGGGAACGCCTGAAGAGATTGCTAGTGGACACAAAGAGAGCAAAAGCTATACGGGGTATTATTTAGAAAAAGAGCTTTAGGAATCTAGCTTGGATGGCTCAAAGCTAGATTAAAAAGTATGATAAAATAACAAGAACACCAATTTTTGCAAACCCAATCAATGTCGTCCCTATAATATTTCCACTTTGGCAACCAACACATGAGGTGTATTTTTTTGCTTCATAGTGTGCATAAAATAGATAAATCGTGTTTGTTAAAAATGCTCCAACAGATAAGCCAAAAGTGATATTCCAAATGTTTGATAGTGTGCTTTTATCGCTTATAAACAATGAGCTTACAAGCAAAACAAACATCAAAAGTATCTGTAATTTAAAAAGTTTCACAATATAGTCTCTTTTAAAAGTTGTAGGGCAACTCTCAGCAGTTGTGAGATTTGAGCCAAATTCTAGCTTTTGTTCAAATTGTTTTTTTTCATCTTTTGACATTTTGCTTAAAAATGTAGCACCAAAGTTGTAATCAAGTTTTCTTTGTATCAAAATACTCTTTTTGTCATCAGCTATTAAAGTTTTATTTGCCCCATCTCTATCTTGGTAAACAATACTTATTTGGTTATATCTTGTAATTTTTGCACTTAGATTTGGAAAATATGCTGTTGTTTCGGTTGTTGTAATTTTACCTTTTGTACTTATTAGCCTTGGATTGATAAGTTCTGTGAAACTACCATCTTCATTTTTTAAAACAACTAGATTTAAGTGGTTTCCTATTTGAAATGAGGCTAAGGCTTCTAAGTTATTGTGGATAATCGTATCTTTTAAATCTTCTAAGATGGTAAAAAGTTCATCATTAAATATCCTAACATCAGTTCCATATTCCACACTTGGTATTTTTGGGTAGGTTGTTATTTCTTTTATCATTGAGTATTTATTTTTTGAGTTTATCCCTAAACTTTTGTGAAGTTTAGGGTGTTTATTTAGTGGCTTTTGCTAACAACAATTAGCATTTTGATATTTATCACAATAAATCTAATTGCTTGAAAAATCACACAAGTTCTTAAAAATTTTGCAACAGGACCTGGAGTCATTGTTGTAAAATTGTTACCGTAAGCTTTTATATTGTTTTCGCCATATTTTGACATTTTTATTCCTTTTTATTTTTTATTTTTTTCTATTCTGGAATCATAGTCCAGCCAAGTTTTAACTTAGCTTTCCAGATAAATAAGTGATGTAAGATATGTTTTATCCAGTGTCCAGCAAGTCCTATTTCACCAAAAGTATATTCTGTATCTCTTCCAGTTCCTGGGTATTTTTCAAAATCTGGAACAACAGGATATATAGTCATAGCAGCAGCAGTTCCAGTTAATAAACCTTTTCCAGCACTTGCAACACAAGCGGCACCCATATTTGCCATAGAAGCCTTGTGAAGCTCCGCATTTGGTCCTTTTGTGATTAGAGCGCAAATAGATCTAGCAACCGCTTTACCCATAATACCTGATGGCATACCTGTTCTTGGTGGTGTTGGGTTAATTGGCGTTCCATTTGGTGAACTCATTGGTTTTGAAATCGGGTGAGGTGGTGCAAATGCTATACCACAAGCAAACATATTTTTGTATGTTGGATTTTGGTAAGTTGATGGCCAGTCACTAGCTTTCCAATTTTCATAAGCTCCAGCTGCATAATTTGCATCAACTTTCATAAATCCATTTGGTGCGAAAACAGTAGCTGTTATGTCTTCTCCTACTTTATTGTAAGCTTTTAATCCAGCCCCTGCAAATGGAGGTATTAACATAGAAAAATCAAAATCCTCTTCACCATAACTTCCATCAAGTAATTCATAGTGAACTTTCCCTTTTTCAACTTTATTTACATGAGCTCCGATAATCCAGTCAACATTTCGCTCAGCAAACAAAGATTCAGCAAATATTTTAGAACTAACAGCAAATCCCATAGCTTTCATATGAAGTCCACCAACTCCAAAATCACCCAAAAATGATTCATTTGAAATCCATTTTATATCAGCCATATCTCTAACACCAGCTTTATTTATCTCATGTTCGATATTAAAAATATATTCAAAAGCAGCACCTTGGCAAGTACACATTCCATGACCCGTACCAATTAGGAATTTTTGTCTCTCCCCTTGTTTCATTTTTTCTATACATTTTGCTAATTCATGACTTGCGTGAACTGCGTGGTCTGCTGTGCAAACAGATACTGTAAATTCACCTAAACCATTTGCATCACCAAGCCCTGGAGTTGCAGCAAAGTTTAGTTTTGGTCCAGTTGCATTAATGAGATAGTCATACTCTATGTTTTCTATTGCACCTAATTTGTTTGATTCTGTTGATTCAATAACAACATAAGCTCTTCCATTTTCTTCGTTTCCTTCAGGATGAATCGCAATAGCTTTAGCTTGATGATATATTATCCCAGCTCCAGCATAAACAGGAGCTAAATCAAAAGTAACATCCTCTTTGCTCATCTGACCAACACCAACCCAAATGTTTGACGGAATCCAGTTCCATTTTGCATTTGGTGTTACAACAACAACCTCATGAGAGTTTCCAAGCCACTTTTTAGCAAAAGTTGCAGCAGTGTGTCCAGAAACACCACCGCCCAATACAACGAGTCTAGCCATAATTATTCCTTATTAAAAATATATCTATAAAATATAACACATTATTATACTTAACGGTCTTGAGTGTATTCCGCTAAAACTTATAAAATACTTAAAAAGTGATGTTGATTTTATAAAAAAATAATCTTGATACTTTTTTGATATTTTTTGATATTTATTTATAGATACTTGATTGTAAATCAAATATACTCTCAATCTATGAAAGCATACAAAAATGAGCAAAATTACCTTCGAAATATATTTAAATCACTACTTATACTTATTGTGATTACGGCAATTAGTCATATTTTTAGAGAACACCTTGATATTATAAATATTGCCCTTATTCATATTATCCCTGTTGTAAGTATAGCAATGTATGGAAATCCAAAAGCTACTATTTTTATAACTCTACTTAGTGTGATTTGTTTTAATTTTTTGTATGTTCCACCAATTTACAGTTTTTCTGTTCACAACGAACTTTATCTTTGGAGTTTTTTTATTTTTGGGATTGTTGGCTCAATCATCACAATTCAAGCCAAAAATCTCAATAGACAAAAAAGGGAAAATGAATTTAGAGAATCCCTTTTGCATATCATCTCCCACGATTTAAGGACACCGCTCTCAACAATTCATGGGACAATAAACCTCATATTATCAAATAAAAATCTTGATACAGCAACAAGAGATAATCTTTTAAAAGATATAGATTTGGCTTCCCATCGTATGAAAAGATTAATCACAAATATCTTAGATAGTACAAGATTTTCAAGTGGTGAGGCTGAATTGAAATATGAGTGGTGTGATTTTGAAGATATTATTGGTGTTGCATTAGATGAATTTTCGCATCAACAAAATGCTGATTTAGTTGAGATTAAAATAGATAAGTTGGAGTTATTTTGGGGAGACAATACTTTGCTTACTCAATTAATTATAAATCTTTTTGACAATTCTTTTAAATATTCAAATGAGAATTCAACTATTGTTTTGGAGATAAAAAATACAAAAGATAGTGTTTTTATCTCTATTTTCAATGAAAGTCAAACTATTGATGGGGAAAAATTAAAAAATATTTTTGATAAATTTTATCGACTCGAAGATACAAATGATATTTCTGGAAGTGGAATTGGACTATCTATTTGTAAAAATATAGTTAAGCTTCATGGTGGAAATATTAAGGCTTTGGGAACCGCAAAAGGTATTGCTATCGAGATAAGATTACCGATAGTAAAAAAGGCTGGTTTGTTATGAATTTGAAAGATTTAATTTTGGTTGTAGAAGATGATACGCCTGTGAAAAAATTATTAGAGATGAGTTTAAAAGAGTATGGTTTTGGGCAAGTATCTTGTGAAAATAGAGCTCAAGCTATGAAGATGTTTCTTTTAAATAATCCTAGTTTGATATTGGTTGATTTGGGTTTACCTGATGGTGATGGGAAAGAGTTTATAAAAGAGATTAGAGAGGTTTCAAAAGTCCCGATAATTGTAGTGAGTGCAAGATATGATGAAAGTGAGATTGTAGCTTCTTTAGACGCTGGAGCTGATGATTATATTAAAAAGCCATTTTCCGTAAATGAACTGATGGCTAGGATTAGAGTCAGTTTAAGACGAGCAACAAACAATGAAATCACAGAAGATAAGATAGTTTGTGGCGAGCTTAGCCTTGATTTGATTTCAAGAGATTTCTTTTTTAAAGGTGAAATTTTAAAGCTTACACCAATTGAATATGAGTTGCTAAAATATTTTATGTTAAATCAAAATAAAACGCTAACCCATAAACAAATTTTAAAAGAAGTTTGGGGGGTGGCGTATCAGCATGAGATGCAATATCTTCGTACTTACGTAAATACTTTGCGGAAAAAAATCGAAAAAAATAGCACAAGACCAAGATATATCAAAACAGAATCATGTATTGGTTATAGGTTTAGTAATTCAAATGAGGAGGAATAATGGATGTAAGTCATAAGTATGTAAAAACAATATTTTATGGATATGTTTTTATTATAGTTTTTGGTGCTTTGCTATTGATGTTGCCAATTTCAAGGGTTGGGGATTTAAGCTTTATTGATGCACTTTATACTTCAACTTCGGCAACTTGTGTAACAGGACTTATTGTTGTTAGCACTTCTGAAAATTTTACATTTTTTGGTGAAGCTGTTATCTTAACACTTATCCAAATTGGTGGGATTGGATATATGACTTTAGTTACGGTGTTTTTACTTTTGGTGAAAAATAATCTAAATGTCACTGATAAGATAGCCATGAAGAACTCACTTGATATGACAACTCATGATGTTGGTGGATTTGCTAAAAAAGTTATAGTTTTAGTTTTGCTTCTTGAATTGGTTGGTGCTTTGATTATAACAATACAATTTAGTGAAAAATATGAGTTTTTTGATGCCTTATGGTTTGGCATTTTTCACAGTATTAGTTCATTTAATAATGCTGGTTTTTCACTTTTTACAGACAATATGATTGGTTATCAAAAAGACACTGTTACCCTTTTTACTTTAGCATTGTTGACTATTTTTGGTGGGCTTGGATATTTTGTGTTGTTGGAGTTGTACGAAAAAAAGAGATATGCAAAAAGTTTCTCAATTCATACAAAAATAATGATTTATGGAACCATAATTTTGATTTTATTTGGGATGGTTTTATTTTTATCTATCGAGTGGAATAATCCAAAAATATTTGGTGGATTTGATTTGTATGACAAACTTTTAAATGCTTTTTTCTTATCGGTAAATTTTAGAACAAGTGGTTTTAATAGTGTTGATTTATCAGGACTTCAAGACTCTTCACTATTCTTTTCAACCCTTTTTATGATGACAGGTGCTGGACAAGGTGGAACAGCTGGTGGGATTAAAATTACAACAGTTGCTGTTTTAATTGTTGCGGTTTTTTATATTTTAAAAGACACAAACCAAGAGCCACATATTTTTAAAAGAACAATTGAGCAAAAAACAATCAACAAAGCGTTAGTGATAATAATGACTTCATCATTTTTAGTGTTGGTTGTTACACTGTTGTTGGTTGAAACTCAAAAATTACCATTCATGAAGATGCTTTTTGAAGTTGTCTCGGCATTTGCAACAGTTGGAGTTTCAGTTGGAGATGGAGGGATACTTAGTTTATCTGCAAAATTTGATGAGTTTGGCAAGATGGTGATAATTGTATTGATGGTGGCTGGAAGATTAGGTGTTTTTGCATTTGGAATAATATTGGTTGGTAAAGCAAAAACAAAACATTTTAAATACCCAAAAGGAAAGATATTAATATGAAAACAGTAGCAGTTATAGGTTTAGGAAAATTTGGTTTTTACATCGCAAAAAGCTTATCTAAGTTGGACGATTTTACAGTTATTGCAGCAGATAACAATGAGCATACAATACAAGAGGTGAGTGAGTATGTAGAAAATGCTTTTATTTTAGATAGTACAAACAAAAATGCATTAGAAGAGGTTGGGATCACTAATCTTGATATAGTTATTGTAAGTATTGGGGAAAATATTGAAGCAAGTATCTTAACAATTATGGCACTTAAAGATTTAGGAAATAAAAATATTATTGCAAAGGCAATAACAACAACTCACGGTGAGATACTAGCTAAACTTGGGGCTTCAAGGGTTGTTCATCCAGAAAAGATAGCAGGTAGAATATTGGTTCATGATTTAGTGGATAATATCAATTTTGAGAAAATTGATTTGAGTAATAGTATGAGGATTATAAAATTTAATGCACCTTCAAATATTATAGACAAAACCCTTGAAGAGATTAGAGAAAAAGATAATTTAGCGACAATCATAGCTTACAAAGAGAAAGGGGAGTGGCATAAAACTATTGATTATGGATATAGAATCCAACAAGGTGATATGCTAGCGTATCTAGGGGAATCTAAAGTCGTTGAAGATTTTTATAAAAAATTGTTAACACTTTAGTTTTGGGAAGTTTTCTTTAGAGCCTCTCTCATTGTTGCGATAATTTTTTCATCTACTTTTGTATTTGTAAAAAGCTCAAATGCCAAAACACCCTGATAAAGAAGCATATCTTCACCATCTTTTGTGGCACAACCATTTAATTTTGCTAACTCTAAAAATGGTGTAACTTTTCCATAAATGCAATCTATACAATATGGAGAGTTTGTAAGTAAATTTTCAAGAATATTTTGTGGGGCAGGTAGTAAGTTATCGCTAAGTCCAGCACTTGTTGAGTTTATAATTAACTCAAACTTTTGATTTGATTCAAAATTATCCCAAGTGTAGAATAAACACCCAATTGAGGTAAAAAAATCCTCACCATTTGAGCTTCTATTTAAAATAGTAACGGCGAAATTTTTACTTTTTAGTACAACAGCCAAAGATTTAGAGGTTCCGCCAGCACCAAAAATAAGGATAGACTTGATATATTTAAGTTCTTTGATTGATTCATAAAAGCCTAACGCATCTGTGTTATATCCTTTGATTTTGCCATCAGACTGTAAAACAAAAGTATTAACTGCACCTATTTGCTTAGCCAATGGGTCAAGGATATCGGCGTGTTTAAAGGCAAATTCTTTGTGAGGAACAGTTATATTTGCACCACTAAAGCCACCAGCCATAAAAGTATTTTTAATATCATCACCATCTAATAGATGAGTTCTTGTATATTGTGCATCAAACCCTAAAGCTTGAAATCCAGCATTGTGCATAAGCGGTGATTTTGAGTGTGATACTGGATTTCCAAAAATAGTAAATTTTTTCAAAATTTCTCTTTTGTTATCTTTTATTTAAAAGCTCACACGCTTCTTTTGCATGATATGAAATTATGATATTTGCTCCAGCTCTTTTAAAACCAAGCAGAGTCTCCATCATAACCCTTTCATAGTCTATAATTCCAGCTTTTTTTGCTGCTTGTAGCATCGCGTATTCCCCACTTACATTGTAAATGGCAAGTGGGAGTTTTGAGGCATTTCTTATCTCTCTTATCACATCAAGGTAGGCTAAAGCTGGCTTGACCATAAGTATATCAGCCCCCTGTCTCTCATCTTCCAATGATTCCTCTATCGCTTCAAGACGATTTGCTGGGTCCATTTGGTACATTTTTCTATCACCCTTGCTTGGAGATGATTCTGCAACATCACGAAATGGTCCATAATATGCACTAGCAAATTTTGTACTATAAGCCATAATTGGAAGATTTTCAAAACCATTTGCATCAAGTGCAGTTCTAAGTGCTTCGATGATACCGTCCATCATACCGCTTGGTGCAATCATATCTGCACCAGCTCGTGCATGAATAAGTGCTTGAGTTTGCGAGATTTCTAACGTTGCATCGTTATTTACTGTGCTATTTTCATCTAAAATTCCACAATGTCCATGGTCTGTATATTCGCAAAAACAAAGATCAGTTACAACAAACATATCAGGAAACTCTTTTTTTATCGCTTTGATCGTTCGGCTTATGATGCTGTGTTCGCACAAACACTCACTCCCGATACTATCTTTTGTATCAGGGATAGCAAATAAAATGATGCTATTTAGTCCAATAGTTCTTATGTAAGCACACTCTTTTAATATCTCATCGATTGACATTTGAAAAACACCAGGCATTGAGCTTATTTCGTTTTTTATCCCCATCCCTTCTTTTACAAAAAGTGGATAGATAAAATCGTTTGAGCTTAGTGTTGTTTCTTTTACTAAACTTCGTAAAGTTTCATTTATCCTTGTTCTTCTAAATCTTTTGAACATCTATTTCTCGCTTTTGTTTTTCATTTTAAATTCGTTGTACTCTTCATAAGTTCCTTCAAAATCAACAATTGAACCATCAGCTTGAATTTCAAGAATTCTATTTGCAAATACATCAAGAAGTTCTCTATCGTGAGATACACAAATAACACTACCTTCAAATGAAAGTAGTGCTTCACCAAGAGCGATAATTGCTTCTAAGTCAAGGTGATTTGTAGGCTCATCTAAAAGTAAAAAATTTCTTTTTTCTAACATTATTTTTGAAAGCATCATTCTGTGTTTTTCACCACCAGAACAATTTTTTATAGATTTTTCTTGCTCAGTTCCATTAAATAACATTCTCCCTAAACAGTTTCTGATTTCGCTAATATCAGCATCTCTATCAAAATCTCTTAACCAATCATACAAAGTACTATCCCCTTGAATTAAATCTGTTGCATTTTGTGGAAAATAACTCATATTGACAGTTGCTCCACATTTTACCTCACCACTATCAGCTTTTAGATTTTCAATAATAATTTCACAAAGTGTAGTTTTACCAACCCCATTTGCACCAATAAGAGCTATTTTGTCTTTTTTATCCATCATAAAGCTAATACCATTTAAGACAACTTTTCCATCGTAACTTTTTTTAATATCAACAAGTTCCAAAATCTCTTTACTTATTGGTTTTTCTTGTTTAAATACGATAGATGGGTCTCTTCTTGAACTTACTTCAATCGCTTGAATATCAAGTTTATCTAGTTGTTTTGCTCTACTTGTTGCTTGTTTTGCTTTTGAAGCATTCGCACTAAATCTTCTAACAAACGCTTCAAGGTCAGCTTTCTCTTTTTGCTTTTTGTCAAAATCTGTTTGTGCTTGTTTTGCTAAAACAGTTGAAGCAATATACCAATCATCGTAAGTTCCTGTGAATTCTCTAATTTTTTTGAAGTCAACATCCAAAATATGTGTACAAACAGCATTTAAAAAGTGTCTATCATGTGAGATTACAACCATTGTCCCTTCGTGATGTTGAAGTTGATTTTCAAGCCAAGAGATAGTCTCAATATCAAGATTATTTGTAGGCTCATCAAGGAATAAAATATCAGGTCGTGGAAATAAAACTTGGGCTAAAAGGATTTTGAATTTATCTCCACCTGTAAGTGTACTCATAAGATTTTGGTGAGTTGATGCAGCAAAACCAAGAGATTCTAAAATTTTTGTAATTTTTACATCATACTCATAAGTTGGGTCCTCTTCGCAGCAAACTATTTCAAGTTCACCAAGTTTTTCACCAATCTCATCTGTATATTCTTCCATATAAAGTCGCTCTTTCTCTTTGATTGCATCAAATAATCTTTGATTTCCAGCAAGAACAGCATCGGCTAATGTAAACTCATCAAAAGCAAATTGATTTTGACTTAGGGTTCCAACTTTTTTACCAGATTGAATTTGTACTTCACCTTCAGTTATCTCCTCTTGTCCACTTAGCATCTTAAGAAATGTAGTTTTTCCAGCACCATTTGCCCCAATTAAACCATATCTTTTACCAGCATTTAGTGCCATATTTATATCTGCAAAAAGAACTCTAGGTCCGAAAGTTTTTTTAAGTTTTACAATTTTTACCATTTTTTTAATTCCTCAATATTTTTCATAAGTCGCGATTGTACACAAAATTTGATAATATACTTATAATAAATTTTAAAGAATAAAGGATAGTGATGACTTTAAAAGAGAGATTGGATTTGGAGTGTGAACAAAGAAACTGCATTGGTGAATTGTGTTTGGAAAAACCAGATCCCATTATGGTAGCTTTAAAATTCAAAGATGAATATATATCTTTGATGTGTGCTTTATTTGCTTATGGAAATGCAGGACAAATTGTAAAATTTTTGAATTCTCTTGATTTTGAGATATTAAATCTTGATGAAGATGAAATGAGGGGGCAATTGCAAGGGAAATATTATAGATTTCAAACTTATGAAGATGTTGTACATATATTTTTAGTTTTTAAGCAAATGAAACAAATTGGTAGTTTGGAGGGTATTTTTTGTGATGGTTATTTATCCACGAGTGATGTTATTTTAGGAATTGAAAATATTATTAAAACAGTTAGAGGCTTAACTAACTTCACCTCACAAGGATTTGATTTTTTCTTTGGACAAATTCCAAAAAAAGATAAATTTGGCAAAATCAAAGAGAAGGGCAACTCACCATACAAAAGATACAATATGTTTTTAAGATGGATGGTAAGAGATGACAATATAGATTTGGGACTTTGGAGCAGGGTAGATAAAAAAGATTTAATTTTGCCATTAGATACTCATACTTTTAAAGTTTCACAACAATTAGGGCTTGTTCCTAAATGCTCTTATGATTTGAGTGCAGCTATAAAAATAACTCAAAAATTGAGAGAATTTGATAGTTTTGATCCAATAAAGTATGATTTTGCAATTTATAGAATGGGTCAGGAGAAGCTAGTAGGAGAAATAATATAAGTAAGATTATGTTAGTATCTTTACCTAAAAAACTTAAAAAGGATTAATTAGAATGGTATATATTGATAATATTTATGCAGATGAGGTTATGGACAGTAGAGGTAACCCAACAGTAAGAGCAACGGTAATTTTAAGTGATGGAACAAAAGCAAGTGCGATCGTTCCAAGTGGTGCAAGTACTGGGAAAAGGGAAGCGTTAGAGTTAAGAGATTGTGATCATAGATATATGGGTAAAGGTGTTTTAAAAGCGGTTGAAAATGTAAATACAGCAATCTCTGAAGAACTTATTGGGCTTAGTCCATACAATCAAGCTGAAGTTGATGCAACTATGAAAGATATAGATGGAACTTCAAACTATGCAAACTTGGGAGCAAATGCCGTTCTTGGTGTTTCGATGGCTGTTGCACGTGCAGCAGCAGCTAGTTTAAAAATGCCACTATATAGATATTTGGGTGGTGCAAATGCTATGACTATCCCTGTACCTATGTTGAATATTATCAACGGTGGGGCCCATGCAAATAATTCTGTTGATTTTCAAGAATACATGGTTATGCCTGTTGGGTTTGACAATTTTCCTGAAGGTCTTAGAGCATGCGCTGAGGTGTATCATAATCTTAAAAAAATAATAAATGATATGGGTGAAAGTACAGCTGTTGGTGATGAGGGTGGGTTTGCTCCAAATTTAAAATCAAATGAAGAACCAATTCAAATTATTATGGAAGCTATCAAAAAAGCTGGTTATGAAGCTGGAACACAAATTGCTATTGCACTTGATGTTGCTGCTAGTGAATTGCACGGGGAGAATGGAAAATACAAACTAGAAAGTGAAAACAGAGAACTTACAAGTGAAGAGCTTGTAAATTATTATGCTGATCTTTGTGAAAAATATCCAATTGTATCTATTGAAGATGGTTTAAGTGAAGATGACTGGGCTGGTTGGAAAATATTAACTGATAGACTTGGCTCTAAAGTTCAACTTGTAGGAGATGATTTATTTGTTACAAATGCAAATATTTTAAATGAAGGTATCCAAAAAGGTATCGCAAATTCAATCTTAATCAAACCAAACCAAATTGGAAGTGTAAGTGAAACTATGCAAACAATTAGATTAGCTCAAAGAAACAATTATAATTGTGTTATGAGTCATAGAAGTGGTGAGAGCGAAGATACATTTATTGCAGATTTTGCAGTTGCACTTAATTGTGGACAAATTAAAACGGGAAGTACAGCAAGAAGTGATAGAATTGCTAAGTACAACAGACTTCTTGATATTGGAACTGAAATAGGATATGGTGAATATCTTGGGGGACAACTTTTTTCTAAATAATGAAAGATTTGTTTAGGGATTTTGAATTTACACCAAAGATTGTAATTTCTATAATTATTACAATCTTTTTTGCCCATCACATTGCTAGTTTGTTATTTTCTGGTACAAATTCACTTTCTACTTATGAGGATTTGAAAACAAAAAAAATACAACTCGAAGAGGAGATAATCAGATTGCAAAAAGAGAATGCTTCTTTGCAAAAGGATTATTTTGAACTTAAAAATTTGGAGCCTGAACAATGATTAAATTTGTAGTTATTTTATCTTTTGTGTTGACAAGTATGTTTGCTAGATTGAATCCATTTGAGCCAAGTGATGGCTCAGTTGGGACAACTGAAGAGTTGAAGCCAATTCCGGTTTCAAATCTAAAAAGTGCAGATGATGGGACTAGGACAGTAAAAATTATCACTGATGAAAAAGGAAAAAAATCTGAAAAGGTGGAAAAGGTTGAAAAGAAATCCCCACCAAAAGAGCTTAAAATAGTATCGTTTGAGAAAAAACAATCAAAAGATTTACCAATTAGACATCTTGAAAAAGAAACTAAAGAGTTAGATACTCATAAAACTGATACACATCAAACTTCACATGGTGAAGTTAAAAAAAATGTCGCAGTTAAAAAACACATAAGTGTAAAAAAAATGCGTACAAAAAAAGTAGCCAATAAAAAACAAATTGTAAAAACTAAACATCAAAAAACTTCACAAAAAGAACAATCAAAAGTTGTAAAACATAATCCGAAGATTATCCATAAAGAGCCTAATGAAGTAGTTGTAAAAGCAGATGATGTACATAAAAATGAAAATATGGTGCAAATCCCACCCATTGAAAATGCAACAAGATACAATGTTTTACCACTGTTAGCAATTGATTTACTTGACAAATCTCTCACTATACAAACTGGTGGAAATTATAAAATTATCAAATATTTTGAAGACCATGCAACTAAGAAATTTGTTTTTGATTTTAAAGCAAAAGTTGTTGTTTCAAATACAAAAGAGAATTTTAAATCACCTTATTTTAAATCTTACACCCTTGGAAATCATAATGAAGATGGATTTTTTAGAGTTGTAATCCCGGCAACTGAAGAGTTGTCAAACTATACAGTTGAGATAAAAAATAATATAGGGACAATCATACATCACTAAATTTCTGTTTTTAAACATCACAAATTTTAGATATTTTGTGATGTCTTTTAGGTTTTTACCTTAGTAAACTATCGATTGTAAATCTCATATCCTCATCTAAATCTTCCATATTGTTTCTCATCCAAAGAAGATAACTACTATCTTTTTTTGCTATCTCTTCTATGTTGGAGCCTTTATATTTCCCAAATTTGAAAGTTTTAATTAATACTGGAGTTTTTGTTAGTTCAGCGAGCTTTACCATTGGATTTGTGTTTCCAAAATTCTCTTTTACTTTTTGAACCAATTTGCTTAAAAAAAGTTTCATTACCAAAACATCACCAATAGCATCATGTGCTTTAATGGTAATCCCTAATTTTTTTGCTTCTTCATCTTCTGTTTTAAAAAGTTCAAGTGCATATCTTAGATATTGTAATCTATGGTATGGCATATCATTAAAAAGGTGTTTAGCGCATCTTAAGGTATCGATTAGAGTGTAATTGTTTTCGAATCCCTCTTTAATTAACATAGATAGATCAAAGTTAATATTGTGGGCGATTAGGTAATTTTCATTGTTGTTGTACTTAATTAATAAATTTGCACTTTTAGTTTCATTAAAAGTTGGTTTGTTTTTTATCATCTCTTCTGTTATGTTGTGTACTTCCATCGCTTCTAATTTAATTGGTAAAGTTGTACTGCAAAGTTCATCATTTATTTCAATTTCGTCTTTACCATGTACTACCATAAGTCCTATTTGGATAATTTTATCCTCTTGGCTTGTCCCTGTTGTTTCAGTGTCAAATAGTATATATTTAGCCATAAAAATTTCTCTCTTTTGTTTTTTAAGTAGATTGTATATGTTGTGGATTTTTACAAATTATATGTAAGTATAAAATAATATTTCAAAAAAGGAAATTGCTAAGCGCAATTCCTTGTGACAAATTAAAGAGTTTTACTCTTTAATTTCATATTGAGCTCTTCCAATTTGATATAAATCATCTCCAAATGTATCATTTATTACTGTTACTGGAAAATCAACAACAGTTATCTTTCTTATGGCCTCAGGACCTAGTTCTGGATATGCTATAACTTCTGAACTTGTAATTTTTTTACCAAGTAAAGCGCCAGCACCACCAGTTGCACCAAAATAAATTCCACCATACTCTTTGCAGGCATCTTTGACACCTTGATCTCGTTTTCCTTTACCAATCATACCAAGACTACCATTTCTTAAAAGAGTGGGCGAATAGCTATCCATTCTGTAGCTTGTAGTTGGTCCAGCACTTCCAATTGGATCGCCTGGTTTTGGAGGTGTTGGTCCTACGAAATATATGATGCTACCTTTAAGATCAAATGGGAGTTCTGCTCCAGCTTCAATCAAATCAACAAGTCTTTTATGCGCTGCATCTCGTGCTGTGTAAATTGTCCCATTTAGATAGACAATATCACCAGCTTTTAGTGTTCTTGTAACTTCCTCAGTTAATGGTGTTGTTAGGTAATATGTTTTGCTCATAGAAGTCTCCTTATTAAATAACGATATGTGTATGTCTTGAGCTGTGACATTGAACATTAACAGATACTGGCAATGAAGCTATATGACAAGGATTTGATTCTATATGAACAGCTAATGCAGTTTGTGTTCCACCCATACCCATAGCACCAATCCCAAGTTTATTTAATTCTTCTAAGATTTTTGTTTCAAATTCTGCCATTTCTGGGTCTTCGTTTACACTTCCAAGTGTTCTAAAAAGTGCATGTTTGCTTGAAATTGCAGCTCTTTCAAACGTTCCACCAATTCCAACACCAACTGTAATTGGTGGGCATGGATTTGGTCCAGCATTTGAAATACACTCTTTTACAAATTTAAGTACACCATCTTTTCCAGCAGCTGGTGCTAAAACGGTTGCTCGACTTACATTTTCACTCCCTCCACCTTTTGCTGCATATTCGATGTCTATTTTGTCACCAGCAACTATGTCAAAATGGATAATTGCAGGGAGGTTGTAGCCAATTTTATCCTTTAGATTTGCCCGCGAGAATGGCTCACAAGTTGAAGCCCTAAGGTAAGCATCTGTATAGCCTTGTTCCGTCCCTTTGTTTATCGCATCTTTTAAAAGCCCACCATTTATTTTTACTTCATCACCAACTTTAACAAAAAATACCGCTAACCCTGTATCTTGGCAAAGTGGTCTTTTTTCACTTTTTGCAATATCTGCGTTGTCAAGTATTTGTTTTAATACCTCTTTTGAAACTGGTGATTTTTCATTTTCCATGGCAGTTTGTAAAGCATTATAAGCATCTTGCGGAAGATCAGTTCCACAGTGTACTATAATATCTCGAACCGCTTTTACTACTTCGTCAAATTCTATAACTCTCATTTTAGCGTCCTTTTATCCAAAAAATTAGATTATCTTGTGTAAAAATTGTTTGTATAAAGTGCATCAACAAGCTCAACAACACTTCCAACTGATTTTGCAAATTTTCTATCTTGGTCATCATTTAGATTTGCTTCTATAACTTTTTCAGCACCAGTAGCACCAATCATAACAGGAACACCACTTACTTTATGTTTATAACCATATTCACCTTCAAGCATAACACTGCAAGGATAAATTTGTTTTGTGTCACTAAGCACTGCTTCAGCCATTAATGAAGCAGCTTTTGCTGGTGCATAATAAGCACTCCCATCTTTTAAAAGTGCAACAATTTCTGCCCCACCTTGTTTTGTTTTCTCAACTATTTCATGTATCTCATCCCAAGATAATAAATCAGTTAGTGGAACCCCTGCTACTGTTGAAAATCTAGGAAGTGGCACCATCTCATTTCCGTGCCCACCCATGACACTACATCTAATTTGTCCAGCACCATAACCAAGTTTTTCATACACAAAGTGAGCCATTCTAGCACTATCTAAAATTCCAGCCATACCCATAACTCTATTTCGTGGCCAACCACTTTCTTTAAGAGCTACATAAACCATTGCATCAAGTGGATTTGACACAGGGATAACGATAGCATTTGGTGAATATTTAACAATATCAGCCATAACTGTTCTCATAATTTCTGCATTTTTGATAAGTAAATCATCTCTATTCATCCCTGGAAGTCTTGGACTTCCAGCTGCTATGACAACAACATCACAATCTGTTAAATCCTCAGGTTTTTCAGCGTGTTTTACAACTGTATGTTTTCTGGCTGCTTGAACTGCTTGTGACATATCAAGCGCTAAACCTTTAGCTTTTGTAGGATTGCTACTTGATCTTAAAATAACCTCATGACATGCCCCATTCATAGCTAAAATGTATGCACAAGTTGCTCCAACATTGCCAATTCCAACTATTCCTACTCGTTTTCCTCTCATTATGACTCCTTTTGGTTGTTATTTTGATATTTTTGATTATATATTAAAATGATTAAAGACTGAAGTTTAAATAACTTCAATCTTTAAGCTTTCTAATATTCTAAACCAAAAAAGCTACAAGAAGTAATCAAACTTCTTACAACTTTTTCTACTCAACAATATCAAATGATTAGATATTGTTTATTATGTTATTTAGTGTAGCAGATGGTCTCATAGCTTTTGTTGCTAACTCATCGTTCGGATGGAAGTATCCACCAATATTTTGTGGCTTACCTTCAACTGCAAGTAACTCAGTCATAATTGTAGCTTCATTATCGATCAATGCTTGAGCTATTGGCGCAAATTTTGCAGCTAATTCAGTATTGTTCCCTTCAGCTAATGCTTTTGCCCAGTATTGTGCTACAAAGAAATGACTTGCTTTATTGTCAGGCTCCCCAGCTTTTCTCCCTGGCTCTTTAGAATTGTCAAGATAAGCATTATTTGCAACATCAAGTGCAGTTGTAATAGCAGTAATTTTTGCATCATTGTGTTTTTGCCCTAAGAATCTTAAGGATTCAGCAAGTGCTAAAAACTCACCTAAAGAATCCCATCTTAAATGTCCTTCATTTAAAAATTGTTCAACATGTTTAGGGGCAGATCCACCAGCACCAGTTTCATATAATCCACCACCAGCTAATAATGGAACGATTGATAACATTTTTGCAGATGTTCCAAGCTCTAAAATTGGGTACATATCTGTTAAGTGGTCTCTTAAAACATTTCCAGTTACTGCAATTGTATTGAGTCCTTGTCTGCTTCTAGTGTTTGTAAATCTAGTTGCAGCTGTAATATCCATAAAACTAATATCTAAGCCAGTTGTGTCAAAGTCTTTTAAATAAGTTTTAACTTTTTTAATAACTTGTGCATCATGAGCTCTATTTTCATCTAACCAAAACACAGCAGGGATATTTTCTAATCTTGTCCTTTCAACTGTCAATCTAACCCAGTCTTTGATTGGAATATCTTTACATCTACTCATTCTCCAAATATCACCAGCTTCACATTCAAATGACATTAAAACAGCACCATCTTCAGAAGTTACTGTTACGGTTCCAGCTTCACTTAATTCAAATGTAGTTGGGTGTGAACCATACTCTTCAGCTTTTTGAGCCATAAGTCCTATATTTTGCATTGTTCCCATAGTTGTAACATCATATTGACCATGTTTTACACAATCGGCTACCATCTCAGCATGGAACATCCCGTAAGTTGAATCAGGGATTACAGCTACACATTCACATGCAGCTCCTGTTCTATCCCATTGTTTTCCACCTTCTCTTACAACGACTGGCATAGAAGCATCAATAATGATGTCGTTTGAAGCGTTGAAGTTTGTTGTCCCTTTATCAGAATCAACCATAGCTAATTTTGGAGAATCAGATTCTAAAACAGCAAGGAAATCAGCTTTAATTTCAGCTTCTTTTGGATGACCTTTGATTTTTTTCTCTAAATCAGACATACCTTGGTTTGGATTAACTTTTAATTCTTTAAATGTATCAGCATGTTTTGCAAATACATCTTCAAAAAATGCAACAAATCCATAACCAAACATAATTGGATCACTAATTTTCATCATTGTCGCTTTTAAGTGCAATGACCATAAAACACCATTTGCTTTCGCGTCTGTGATAGTTTTTTTATAAAATGCTTTTAAAGCAGATACAGACATAAATGTACCATCAAGAATCTCTCCATTAAGTGCGTTGATTGTTTTTAACTCTTTACCATTTAGTGCGATTGTAACTTTTTGATCTTTTGATAGTGTTACAGATTTTTCATTACCATAAAAATCACCTTTACCTTCCATATGAGCTACGTAAGATTTAGAATTTTCACTAAAAGCTCTTAATTTGTGTGGATTTTTTTTAGCGAAGTTTTTAACAGCAACAGCTGCTCTTCTATCACTATTTCCCTCTCTAAGTACTGGATTAACTGCACTTCCTAGACATACACTATATTTTGCTTGGATATCTTTTTCATCATCATTTATTGGATTTTCTGGATAACTTGGAATCTTGTAACCTTGACCTTGAAGCTCAGCAATACAATCTTTAAGTTGACCAACAGAAGCTGAAACGTTTGGAAGTTTTATGATGTTTCCATCTTCTTGTAAAACTACTTCACCTAATTTTGCTAATTCATCTTCTGCTAATCCTTGGCTCGCAAGAACTCTACCTGCTAGTGAAATATCACTTGTTACAACCTCTACATTTGCTGCTTTTGTAAACGCATTTACGATAGGTAAAAGTGAATAAGTTGCTAAAGCTGGAGCTTCGTCTATTTTTGACCAAATTATTTTTGCTGACATTGATTTGTTTCCTTTTGTTATGATTTATTGTGAAAACATTCTAGCATTAAAAAGTTTTGTAAGATTATTTTTGTTTCTAATTTTTGTAATATTTTGGGTTTAATGTTTCTTTTTGATACATTAAAGAAAATATTAAAATTTATGCTACTTTTTTACACATAGTCCTATTGTACGCTCTTCCATATCTCTTTTGGGCTTTTCTCTTTAGGTGTTTGTTCTTTTTTTGTTTCTTTGTGTAACTTATTGCTCTCTTTTGTTGATTTTTCTATATTGTTATTTTTTTCTTTATTTTTAGGTTTCTCTTTTGTAGCTTGCTTCTCTTTTGTAGGTTTTGATTTTTCCTCTTTTTTAATCTCTGGTTTCGTTTTTTCATCTTTTGAAGTATGTTGTTTTTGGATTTTCTCTGCTGTTTTATCAACTCTTTTTGTTGTCTCTTTTGAGCTTTTGTTGCTATTTTCTTGATGTTTGTTTTGTGTTTTATTTGTTTGTTTTTTTGTATCTTTTTGTTCAGATTTTGTATTGTTATTTGGAGTTTCTTTTTTGGCTTCAGCTTTTGTTTCTTTTTTAACTTGAATGATAGGAGGTGTAGGTTTTTGAATCTCCTTACTTACCTCTGATTTCTCTTGTTTGATTTCTCTGATACTAGTTGTTTCTACTTTTTTTTTTACTTCAATAACATTTTCGATGTTTGCTTTGTGGTTTTCAAAATCTTTGGCAAAAGAGTGCCCACTTCCATCGGCTTTTTTCATAAAAAATAGGTAACTAGATTTTGCAGGGAAGAGTGCAGCCTTGATTGCTTCAAATTCAACAGCACAAACAGGATCACTAGGTATTCCTGAAAATTTGTAAGTATTGTATGTGCTTTCATCATTTGCAATCATAGTTGGCGTTACTTTTTGATGTGAATAGGGACCGTAATTTAAAGTTCCATCCATTTGAAGCCTCATTTTTTTACACAACCTGTTATAAACAACACTTGAAACTTGCATCATCTCCTCTTTTGAGCCAGATTCTTTTTGGATAACTGAAGCGATAGTTATATACTTGTACCATTCTTCTTTGACATATTTTCCTAAAATTTTCATGCTATATTTTTTATATTCATCATCTGTGTATTGAAAAAGATAGGTTATTAAATCTTTTGGATTCATACCGACTGGAAGGTTGTATGTTTGAGAGATGATGTTACCATCTTTTTTGTATGCCAATTTATAATATTCTTGAAATAGCTCCTCTTTTGGTAGTTTTAATTTTGTTGCTAATTCATTTAAGAAGAAATAGTAAGTTTCCCCAGGAATTAGTACAACTTTTGCAAGAGCCGCTTTTGAAGTTGTAAGTTTGTATAAAAAATCAAGTTTTGAGATTTTTGTTGTTTCGTTTTTCATCTCCATATCGATCCAGCCACTTTGAGTGTAGCCGATAAAAAACAAAGAAATTCTGTCAATCAAATTAAGGCTATATCCATTTTCATTTAGGTAAGATATAGCATTTGATGTTGAGCCTTTTGGGATAAAAACAACCCTCTTGGATTCGATAGGTAGGGTTAAATAAAATAGCATGGTAACAAAAAGTACAAGAATAGCATCGATAATATTTAGAGCAATAATCTTTCTGCTGGAATTTTTAATATTTTCAATAGTTGTATTTATAGTTGTTTTAATGTATGGTATCAAGCTTAATAATCTTTCTTTTAGTAATTTAAATTTTGGGGAATTGTATTTAAAATATGATAAAAAACTCTTTGTAGAAGCTAAAGATTTTAGTTATGACACACATAAACTAGATTTTAATATTACCCTTGATGGTGATGGTTCTGATTTTGTTTTGAAGTTGGAAAATGTTGTTTATAAAAATCTAAATATGAATTTGGGCGGTGAAATACTACTTAGTGATGAGGCAATTGATAAGTTACTTGGTGATCCAAAAAAAGAGCTTATGATTGATAAATTTAATATAGTTTTTGATAAAAACCTTCCATCTTTAAAAAGTGATAAACTTTTTGTAACTTTAAATAAAGATATTTTTTTAAATTTCAATAAGCCAACACTTGATGGGATAAAACTTGATAAATCAAATATTAGTCTTCTAAATCTTGATAGTGATGGAATCCTTAAAATTGAGCTTTTTACAAATAATATTTTAGATTTAAAGCTTTTAAAGGTTTTAGCACATTATGAAGTTGAACTCCCTGCTTTACAATTAAGTGGGAGAAATAGCACAAGTTTAAAATTAGATTTTCCATTTAAAAAAGGGGAATACACAAATCTTTTGGTTGTTTCAAAACTGCAAAATGGTGTTATAAAAATTGGTGACAATGGTATCAAAGTTAAAAAAACACCACCAAATCCAGAAACAAAAATAAATGTAAAAGTTTTGGTTGAATTAGCAAATAATACTCTCCTTTATGAAAACAATATTGTAAAATCAAAACTATTAAATGTCTCAATAAATAACTCTAAAATTGATGTTGCATCAAAAGAAAATCAACTAATTAATCCAAAAATAAATGCAATTATAGAAAATCTTAATCTTTCACTTTTGAATAATCAAATCAAATTTAGCTCCGATGTTAAAGATGAAAAAACAAACTCAATAGCTCTTAGTGGGGATACAAACCTAAACACAAAAGAAACAAGCGGTATTTTAAAAATATATAATATTACAGATGGAAAAATGGTTTCACTTGATTCAAAAGAATTGCAATTTAAAGTGTGGCATAAGCCTTTAGCTGTACATCTTAACGGTAATTTTGGTGCAAATATCAAATTTGGAAATAACCAATCCAAAAGGGTAGAATTTACCAATTTTGTTGCTGATTTTAAAAATAAAATTGTAAATATTGCAACAAACATTTTAGAAGAAAATAATATTTTTAAACTTCTAAACACTACAAGCCTTGATACAAATAGCTCAAATGGTGAAGTGTTTGTATCAAATTTTGAATATGAAAAAACAGCACAAATCAAAAACCAAACTATTAGATATAACGCAATTCATTCTCCACTTAATGTGAACATAAAAACTAATCTAGAAGCACTAATCACACTAAATAACAATGATACAAATAGTTCAAAAATTGTTTCATTGGAAAATTTAAATGGGGATTTTAAAAACAATCAGCTTGCTATTGAAGCTATCTTAAAAGAGGGAGCAAATAACGCTACAATAAGCCATAGAAGTGATTTTGATAAAAATGTCTCTAGTGGAATTTTTGTTGTAAATAACTTTACAAATGATTTTATTTCAAAGTTACAAAATCAAACTTTAAATTATACGATAACACATAATCCACTTAAAGCTCACATTGTATCAAACATAAGCGCTACCATTAAAGATAGAGATATTAGATTGGAAAATCTTGATGTTATTTATGACAAAAATATCATCGATATAAATACAAATTTAATCGAAAATAACAACTCACTTTTTATAACAAATAGTACAAGTCATGATACAAATATCTCAAATGGATTTCTTTATATAAGCAATCTTTTTATCGATAAAAATTTAAACTTTGTAAATGAGTTTTTGCCTTACAGTTTCTCATTTTTAGGTGGCTTAGAAGTTAGAATTCCAAAATATGATTTACTTTATAAAAAAGATGAGGAGAAACAAAATATTGTAGTTGGAAAATTAAATTCATTTTTATCAAAAATAAATCATATAGAGGATAAAAAAGAGTTTGATGGAAGTTTGTATCTCTATACAACTGATAACTTTAACAGTATGAACGTATTTGTCAATGATTTAGGGATAGATATAAATAGTTCGTTGTTTAAAGATGAAAATAAAACAAATAATCAAGAAACTCAAAATACAAAAACATCTTCAAATGAAATAAGTGAAACAAAAGACACATTTGTGATACCAAAAATATCTGCAAAAATCTTTAATTCAAAAGTCCAAGTTGATGGGGCATTATTTAATTCGGCATATATTTTTGGAGATATCAACAAAGAAAAAATCGATATAAAATATCAACCAACAGAAGAGGAAAATACTATAGATTTCCATAAAGATGGAGATAATTTGACTTTAAGAGCTAGGGATTTAACTAATAGCTTTTTAAAAAATCTTGCAAATAAAGATATTTTACAAGATGGGCGATTTGATATAAGTGTTGATGGAAATAAAACAAATCTATTTGGTTCTGTTTATGCTAGAAGTACAACGGTTAAAAATGTAAGAATTTTAAACAACTTAATAACTTTTATAAACACAACCCCAGCTCTTATAAATCCTATTTTGGTTTTACCAACATTGTTTAGGATGGGAGAGACTAATTTTGATACAAATGGATATTTTGTAAAAGATGGATATTTGAGTTTTGATTACGATTATGGTTCAAAAATATTAAATCTCCCGTCGTTTCATACAAAAAGTAAAATGATGGATTTTAAAGGGAGTGGCGTGGTTGACTTAAAAAATGAAACCATAAGTATCCCTATAAATATCATTTTCTTAAAAGATTATTCAAAATTCTTAAATCATATCCCTATTATTGGACATATTATTACTGGTGATGATGGAAATTTTGTTACAAATGTAGATATTAAGGGTAATTTTGAAGAGCAAGAGTTTGAAACACATATTGTTAAAAATACAAGTGATGGGGTGTTTGGAGTTGTAAAAAGAATTTTTATGACCCCTTTTAGATTGTTTGAAAAACTAACAAATACACTGAATGAAGAAGATAAAAAAAGTGATAATTCAAATGAAAATACAACAAAAAATGAAGGAAATTAATGGATAATATCTATGCTATCAATATTGAAAGAGCAGTTTTAAGCTCAATTTTTTTTAATCCAGAAGTTATTGAGGATATCCTTGGGATACTAAAACCAAAAGATTTTTATCTTCCAGCACACAAAAAGATCTTCGAGGCAATGGAAAAGTTAAATAGCCAAGATTTGCCAATTGATGAGGATTTTATACGAAGAAGAGTTGACTCTAAAGAGGTTGATGATAGTGTTTTAATTGAGATATTAAGTGCAAATGCTATCTCAAATACTTTAGCTTATGCAAAAGAGATTAAAGATGGTTCGGTTAAAAGGGAACTTATTGCGCTTGCGACTTCTATTAAAAAAGTAACAATTGAAGATGAGCTACCTGCAACTGAAGCGGTAGATTTTGTCCAAAATGCACTCTATAAAATCACAACAGATAGTGCAAGTAGTGAACTAAAAAATATGTATCAAATCACAACAGACACATTACTTCACATGGAGGAGATGAAAAAGAGAGGTAACTCATATTTAATAGGTGAAACTACTGGTTTTGATGGGCTTGATAGGAAAACAACAGGATTTAACAATGGTGATCTTGTGATAATCGCAGCTCGTCCAGCTATGGGAAAAACATCATTTGTTTTAAATACCGCTTTGCAAAATATAGAAAAAGGGAGCGGGGTGATATTTTTCTCCCTTGAGATGCCAGCTGAACAACTTATGATGAGGCTTCTGAGTGCAAAAACAAGAATTCCTTTACAAAATGTTAGAAAGGGTGATCTTGATGATAGGCAATGGAGCACTATAACACGAGCTTTTGAGGACTTAAATAAAAAGAAACTTTTTGTAGATGATAGTGGGAGCGTTAATATCAATCAGCTTCGTGCAAGGGTTAGAAAAATCGCTGGAAATAAAGAAAATAATATCAAAATGGTTGTGATAGATTATCTTCAACTTATGCAAGGGACAGGTGGAAAAGATAGACATTTGGAGGTTTCTGAAATAAGTAGAGGACTTAAGATGTTAGCAAGGGAGATGGGAATTCCTATTTTGGCACTTTCTCAACTTAACCGTGGACTAGAAAGCAGACCAGATAAAAGACCGATGCTTAGTGACATACGAGAATCAGGCTCGATTGAGCAAGATGCGGACATCATAATGTTTGTGTATCGTGATGATGTTTATAAAGAGAGAGATGAACAGCGGAAAGAGAAAGAATCAAAAGATAAAGGGGAGGCTTACAAAAGTGCTTTTATAAACAAACCAATTGAAGAAGCTGAGATAATCATTGGAAAGCAAAGAAATGGACCAACAGGTACTGTAAAACTTGATTTCCATAAAGAGCTTACTATGTTTGTTGATAGGGAAAATCCAAAATATACTTCAAATGCCCCAGTTATAACAAGCTATGAATCCGTTTCTGATTCTCATATTGACACAGTAGTTGATATTCCTGATATATAAATATTTCATTTTGTAACCAAATTTTAGAAATAAAAAAAATTTTGTAATGGCTTTGTAATTCTTTACATTTAAAATGCAAAGAAAATGCAAAGGGAAAAAATGAAAATAGCTATAAGTTTATGTTTATCGATGACACTAGCTAGTGTCTTTGTTGGTTGTAATGGTGGAGATTCATCTCAAAATGATACCTCTAATGTTGTTACGGTTGAGCGTGGTGCAGTCTTAGAAGCTGAGGTAAAAGATGCAAGTGGACAAATTGCAAAAGTAACACAATTTAATAACTACAAATTTGATAATGAGATAAAGTATCCGATTAGTGTGACTGGTGGTTTTATTGATGTTGATGATTCTGGTGACAAAAATCAAGGTGATATTCCTCTTACATTTCCTCTAAAAGCTGATTTTGGAAAAAATATCACACTTATTACAACTGCAATTTCAGACTCAAGCCAAGAGGTAAGAACTCAAAGACTTGATGCAATGGCTAGAGATTTGAATATTAGTAAAGATGAGTTGTTAAAGTTACCTTCTGAGAGTTTTGATAGCTCGATTTTGTCAAATGAACTTTTTAAAGTTTTAAAAGAAAACAACACAACCGATTTAACTCAAATTGTAACTAACTTAACAAGTCATCCAATAATTACTAATTTCAAAACAAAAAAAGATTCAGTTGATACTACAAAAGATAAAAAAGAGTTTGCTATAAATCTAGAAAAAGAGTATGTGGAAAACTTAGCACAAACTGGAAAAGTTACAAAAATTGAGTATGAAGATATAAAAAATACCCTTACAAATAAAGCATTTGAACTTTCTATTTTTCATGTGAATGATGTTCACTCACACATTACAAGCGAAGATTTAAGCTACACAATAAATGGAGTTTCAAAAAAAGTTCAAACAGGTGGATACGCTAGGATAGCGACAAAACTTAATGAATTAAAAACAGCAAAACCAAACTCTCTTACTTTAAATGCTGGAGATGCGTTTCAGGGAACTTTGTACTACTCTTTATTTAAAGGTGAAGCAGACGCAACGGCTATGAATCTTATCCCATGGGATGCATATACATTAGGAAATCATGAGTTCGATGATGGCGATATTGGATTAAAAAGCTTTTTAGATAGATTGGATAAAAAGATTCCTGTTGTCTCAGCAAATGTTGTTCCAAGTTCAACAAATATTCTAAAAGATTATTGGAAGCCATATATTATAAAAGATATAAATGGGCAAAAAGTTGGGATTATTGGGATAGATACAGCTTCAAAAACAAAAAATTCATCAAATCCAAGTAGTGAAATTACATTTTTAAATGAAGTTGAAACTGCACAAAAATATATAGATGAAATAAATGGAAAAGGTGTTGATAAAATTGTTTTATTAACACACCAAGGTCTTAATAATGACTTATCGATGGCAAAAAAATTAACTGGTGTGGATGTTATAATCGGTGGGGATTCACACACATTGATGGGGGATTTCTCTAATATTGGATTAAAAAGTGTTACAAATTCTTATCCACTTCAAGCAAAAGCAAAAGATAATAAAAAAGTTTGTATAGCTCATGCTTGGGAATACGCACATATTTTGGGAAATTTAGACGTTGTATTTAATGATAAAGGTGAAGTTATAGCATGTGATGGAAAACCTTTATTATTGGTAAATGAAGACTTAAATGTTACAAATAAAAATATTGCTGTTACGGCTGAAAATAGTATGGCAGTAGCAGCAATAAAAAGTTTTGAAAACCAAGTTGCGACGAAAAAAGCCACTCAAATAGGTATTTCATCACAAAAACTAGGACACAACAGAATACCTGGAGATAAACAAGATGGTGTTTCTATTTTACCACTCGGAAGCGATATAGCTCCAATAGTTGCAAAATCTTTTTACGATTTGAGTAATTTAGCTGATGCTTGTATCCAAAATGGAGGTGGTGTTAGAGTTGCTGTTGAGAGTGGAAAAATCACTCTCGGTGATGCTTATACGCTTTTACCTTTTGCGAATACTTTGTTTGAAATAAAAATGACAGGTAAAGAGATAAAGCAAGTTTTAGAAGATGCTTTAAATGCTACTTATGCTATTGGCGGTTCAACTGGTTCTTTCCCTTACTCTTATGGCTTGAGATATGACATTGATGCTAGTTTATCTGATAATAACAGAATCTCTAATCTTGAAATAAAAGATAGAAAAACTGGAGTTTGGGGAAATATTGAAGCTGATAAGATGTATACAATAGTTACAAATTCATTTACAGCTGGCGGAAAAGATGGTTATTTGACATTTAAAACGGTTCAAGATAAAAGAGGTGCTGGAGTTGATACGTATCTTGATTATGCTATGAGTTATGTAAAATATGTTGAAAATAAAACACTAAAAGGTGAAAATATCACTAAATTGCCCAACGAAGATCACCCAATAAAAAGCTATAAAAATAAATTAGGTGAAGCTATAAAATTTGAAATCAGCGATATTAAAAAAATAACAAATTATGAAAGCACAAAAGTAGCAGGTAGTGAAATTGTAGCTTACGATGAAGTTTCTAAAAAAATATTTGTAACAAATGGTGCCGAAAATAAAATTGATATTTTGCAACTAAGTTATGACAAAGCGACAAATATTTCAACTTCAAATAAAGTAAGTTCAATTGATTTGGGTACTTATGGTGCAAGCGTTCAAAGTGTAGCTGTTAAAAATGAAAAAGTTGCAGTTGCCCTTGGAAGTGCAAATAAAGCTCAAATTAAAGGTTCTGTTGTTATTTTTGATACAACCGGAAATCATATAAAAACAGTAGAAGCTGGATATCTTCCTGACATGGTAACTTTCAACGAAAGTGGATCAAAAATAGTTGTTGCAAATGAGGGCGAACCTGATGCAAACTATGTTGACCCAATTGGCTCAGTTGGAATTATAGATGTAGCAAATAATTATGCTTATAGTGATGTTGCTTTTGAAAGTGTGACAATTCCAGAAAATGTGATTATAAAAAAAGGCTCAAATGCTTCTGTTGATTTGGAACCGGAATATATAACTGTAAAAAATGATATAGCTTATGTAACTCTTCAAGAGAATAATGCTTTAGCAATAGTCGATTTAAATACAAAAAATGTAAGTGTAAAAGCGTTAGGATTTAAAGATTATTCACAAGATAGCAACTCACTTGATATAGAAGAGGATGGAATTATTGAATTTAAAACATATAAAAATCTTTATGGTATGTATATGCCAGATTCAATTGCTTCGTATAATGTCGCTTCAAGTACATACCTTGTAACAGCAAATGAAGGAGATGGAAGAGAGTGGGGAAGTTATGTAAATGATGCAAAAATCTCAAAACTTCTAAAAGATTCTAAATTAAGCGATGAACTAAAGGCAATTTATACTGGTGAAAAAAATGATTTAAAAGTTCACACGGAGCTAGGTTTAGTAAATGGAAAATATGAAAAACTTTATACTTTTGGGGGAAGAAGTTTTTCTATCTGGGATAATAATGGTGCTTTAGTTTTTGATAGTAAAAATGAATTAGAAAAATTAACACAAACAAATATGCCAGCTCTATTTAACCAAGAAGATGGAGTACTTGATGGAAGAAGTGGAAATAAAGGTGTTGAACCTGAAGCTTTAGCTATTGGGGAGATTCAAGGTAGTGTTTTTGCTTTTGTTGGACTTGAAAGACAAAATGCTATTGTTGTTTTTGATATCACAAATCCTTCAAATGTTAAATTTTCAACATATATTCAAACAAAAGATAATGGAGGAACTTCACCTGAGGGGATGAAGTTTGTTTCTGCTTCAAACTCACCAACTGGAAATCCACTTTTAATGGTAGCCTATGAAGTAAGTGGCTCAACAGCTGTTTATGAAATAAAATAATATATTTCCCCTCTTATAAAAAGAGGGGAAATCTCTCTTTTTGCTTTAATATTATCTCTACACTTTTTAATATACACTTGTATCGCATTTTTAAAAATCGTAAAATCTTATTTCTTCTTATTTTAATACTGATACAATATTTAAATTTTTTTGAAAAGGGAAAATATGGAATACAAAAATTATCAGTTTGAATTTACGGGCAATGGATTTGATTTTTTTAAAATATGGATTGTAAATATTTTATTAACAGTTGTAACTTTAGGGTTTTATTCACCTTGGGCGAAAGTTAGAACAAACAGATGGTTTTACTCAAATACAATTTTAAATGGGGATTCTTTTGTGTATCTCGCTTCCCCTTGGCAAATTTTAAAAGGTAGATTGATTGCAGTTGGTTTTTTTATCATCTATATCATCTCAACAGCTTTATTTCCTATCTTGTCTCTATTGTTTGTTTTGGGTTTGTTTTTGCTATTCCCTTTTATCTTGGTTAAGTTTATGAAATTTCAAGCAAAATATAGCTCATACAGAGGGATAACTTTTGATTTTGTTGGTGGATATGTTGAGGCATTAAAAGCTTATCTATTTTTACCAATCGGTGTTGTTTTTACTTTAGGTTTATTAGCTCCTTACACAATCAAAAAACAAGTTGAATTTCTCGCAAACAACACTTATTTTGGTTCGATTCGAGGTGATTTTAGTGGAACTACTGAGCTGTATTGGAAGATATTTTTCTTTTATCTTGCTATGGCGATGCTTCTTATTTTACCTGGATTTCTAGGACTTAGTGGTGTTTTTGTTTTACTTATACCTTTGGCGTATATTGGGTTTTTACTTGGTGGGGTTTTTACAAAAGTTGTTAAAACAAATACAATGTACAACCATACAAGATTTGAAAATATCACCTTTGAAAGTAGTATGAAAACAACTTCTTTGGCTTTGATTTATACAAAAAATACAATATTATCAGTTTTAACTTTGGGGCTTTATATCCCATTTGCGATGGTAAATCTTGCAAAATACAAAGCACAAACACTAAAGCTACAAGCATCTGATTTTGAGCATTTTATAGCTCTTGAAGGTGAAACACAAAGTGCTACTGGTATGGAAGTAGCTGATATATTTGATTTAGATATCTCTTGATGTTTAGTGGAAAATTATTTAATTCTAAAAGCTCAAAGGCTGCAAAGGTAACTTTTTACTTTGACAATCACCATCTAAAATATGATACAAGCGATGGTGATGTTGAGGTTTTAATCTCTAAAATAGAGGTAATATCATCTTCTTATGCAGATACCATTGTGATGTTATTTCCTGATGGCTCACAACTTCATTCTGATGATAAAGCAGTGCTTAAAAACTTAACCAGTAGTGATACATTTTTGGAAAAAATAGCAACAAAAATAGAAAATAAAAAAATAGGAGTTTTTATAGGTTCCATCTTTGCTGTTTTGCTTTTGGTGTTTGTTTTTCTTTTTTTAATCCCATCTGTTTCAAAGGTATTTATCAAGATTATCCCAGATGAGGTCGCTTTTGAATTAAATAGTGCGAGTCTGGAGGCATTAGAAAATTCATATTTTGAAACAACAAAAATTTCACAGCAAAAACAAAATGAACTAAATAATAGTCTAGCAAAATTATGTAGTTCTGGTGATTGCCCAAAATACACACTTTTATTTCGTAATTCACCAATTATAGGTGCAAATGCTTTTGCTTTGATGGGCGGTGAAATAGTTGTAACTGATGATTTGGTAAAACTTGGGACAAATGATGAAATAGTGTCTGTTTTGGCTCATGAAGTGGGACATATTTATTATCAGCATGGCTATGAGCTTTTTTTAAATTCATTGGGATTAAATGTTGTATTTACACTTATGCTAGGTGATGTTAGCGGTTTGTCTAGTTTTGTCCTTAACTTACCTATTGTTTTAATCCAAAATGGATATTCAAGAGATATGGAGAGAGATGCCGATAAATTCGCAACAAAACTCCTACAAAATGGTGGAATATCATCTAAAGTCTTTGAAAGTATTTTAAATAAACTAAACAAAAACCATGGAGATGCAAATGAAATTGGAACATTTTTTAGTACACATCCAAGCACAAATGAGAGGATTACAAATATTACAAAGTAAATAATATTTGTAATAAAAATGTAGTAATTGCCCCTTTTAATAGTAACTTTATATAGTTTGATATGCTATGATTTTATTTATTAATAAATAGGGGTTGATATGGAACAAATCATTTTTATAATTTTCTTACTTGTTGTTGGTTACTGTTTAAAATTTTTTGATTTTCAACAAAATTTTGCTCAAGGATTAAATCTTTTTATAATCTACATTACAATTCCTGCGACAGTTTTACTACAAGTTCCAAAAATACATTTTGATACAACATTCTTACTTCCCGCTGTTATACCTTATGTTGTTTTGATTGTTTCTATTTTGATAGTTCGTATATTTTTTAAAAATGAATCAGACAATACAAAAGCAGCCCTTTATTTGGTTATACCACTTTGCAACACCTCATTTTTTGGTTTCCCGATGCTTGAAGCTTTAGTTGGAACTGAAGCTATAAGATATGGAGTCGTTTACGATTTATTTGGTAGCTTTGTTATTTTAACTTTATATGGTGGCTTTATAGTTGCATATTTTAGTGGTGATGTGGTAAATAGAAAAACAGTTACGAAACGAATCTTAGTATTTCCACCTTTTGTAGCATTATTCGTCTCTTTGATTATTGGTGAATTACCAAGTGTTACGATTCCATACGCAGAAACACTATCAAAAACACTTGTTCCTCTTGCTATGATAAGTGTTGGATTTTCTTTACAGCTTAGACTTGCTGAGGAGAAAGTTGTTTTCTTTAAAGCACTTTTTGTAAAAATGTTTGTATTGCCATCGATTGTTTTTGCTATTTTATATTTTATGGAGTTTAGGGGAATTATTGCACTTACAACTTTATTGGAATCTGCTATGCCATCTATGATAACAGCTGGAGCTTTAGCAATAAATGCAGGTTTTGCACCACGATTAACCGCTGCTCTTGTAGGATATGGGATACTTTTAGCACTACTTAGCGTGTCTATGTTTAAACACTTGTTTGTTTATTTTACATAAGTATGATTTCAAAATTTTTCTTGAAAATGAAAATAAGTTTATAGTGCCATCTTTAAGATATTTTCTATAACACAAGGGGTGTAAACTTTTTCAAGTCCACCTCTTAAGCGAGCCAAATCTGTCCCCATGGTTGAAAGTTCTTCAATATCCTTTTCACAAATACCAAGTTCCCCAAGTCGTACAGGCGCACCAATTTTTTTAAACCAAGCTTCAAGTGCATCTATTCCCTCATTTGAAGTGTTTAGATCAAAAATACTCTTGGCAAATCTTTCAAATTGTGCTTTGTTTTGATTTTCATACCACTTCATCCATGCTGGTATAACAACACTAAGCCCAGCACCATGAGCTACATTAAACTTAGCACTAAGTGGAAGTTCAATGATATGGTTTGGAAATGAAAACCCAGAAATTCCAGTTTGCATCAGTCCATTTAGAGCCAAACAGCTTGCCCACATAAACTGCCCACGTGCTTCATAATTTACGGGATCTTTTAAAATCATCTCTGTTGATTCTATGATTGTTAAAATAACACTCTCACACAGTCTATCCACAAAACTATTTGGTTTTTGTTTTGTGAAATACCCCTCAATAACATGGCTAATAGCATCAACAGCACTGTATACCAAATAATCATTTGGAACACCCAATGTTAGCATAGGATTTAGAGCTGATGCTAATGGATAAATCAAAGCTGAATTGGTATTGTATTTTTGAAGTGTATCATCGTTTGTAACGACGCTATTGCCGTTCATTTCACTTCCTGTTGCAGCCAATGTCAAGATTGTGTATAGAGGAAGTGCTTTTTTGATAAGTGCTTTTTTGGTAAAAAAATCCCACACATCCCCCTCATAGCAAACACCAGCAGCAATAGCTTTTGCTTCATCAAGTACAGAACCGCCACCAATCGCAACAATCGCATCAATTTTAAATTCCCTGCAAAGTTTTATACCTTCGTTTGTGTGTGAAAGAAGAGGGTTTGCACTCACCCCTTCAAACACAAATACAGTATGTCCAAAAGAGATTAGTTCATTTTGGATACTTTCTAATAATCCTGATTTTCGAGCAGAACTTTTCCCACTTACTAAAAAAATATTTTTAAATGATTTATCGATATTTTCAATTAAAGTGTGTTGACTGTTTGTTCCAAAATATATTTTTGTGGGGTTTGAAAATTGAAAATTATCCATTTGTTTGTTATCGCTTTGCTTTAAATTTGAATCGATTTTATCGCGACATTGGTAAAATCTTGCTAAAAATTTAAATCAAAAAAACATCATATAGAACAACTTTCAGCAATTGCAAATAATGAGATATTAGCAATCGATTCAAGAACATCATATACTATTAAAAGCTCGCTAGAAGATATGGGACTAATCAGTAAAATAGATAGGGGCAAATATAGGATAAATGATATTTTTTTAAATATTACACTGAAAAATTTAACACTTCAAATTGAGGATTTTGTGAAGAAAACGCGCGATTGAAAACTTTGTTTTTCTAGTTGCAAAGCTTTAGCTTTGAAATTTATACTGAAATTTATATCCCTATCTGCATTCCCAATCTCCATATTGGGAGCGAGTAAGCCATTTTCATTTACCAAGGACCTTGAAATCTATTTGGTTTATGATCACATTTTTTGGTATGTTTTGTGATTCGCCCTTGAACTCTTTTTCTCCATCTGTCATATGCTTTTTTACTTATAAGTGTTCTCATTTTATTTTTAAGTTGATTTTCTGTAAGCCCAAATTGAGAATATATAATATCAAAAGGAAGTCTATCTTGCCATGCCATCTCAATAAGCCTATTTTCATCGCACTCTTCAAGTTCCTTATCTCGTACTTTTTTCCTTAGAGTAAAATTTGCTTTCTTGTTTGTTATTTGATTAGTTGATGATGAAATCTTGCAGATTTGTTTTTCCATAATAAATATCTCCATTTGAAGTTTTGATTTTGTGTGCGATTATCCCCATCAAAATTTTTACCCCTTTTGTTTTTTTAGGGTCAGCAAGTGGTAAAAACCGAACTTTTAGGGCATCATCTTTGATTGAGAGTTGAATAAAAAAGTTTTGATTTTTCCATCTTCTATAATAGTACTCTCAATTACAAGGATTAAATATCTCCATATTTGGGATATTTTATTCTCATAATTTTGTTAATTTTAATAAAAATTAATTTGAATTCGTAGAGTTAAAATTCCATTTAATAAAGATTTTGTATTTTTTCTATCGCTTCTTCTTTCTTTTTTGCTTCTATCATAATATCCACTTCAAAAAAATCATCACCTAAAAATTTTTGAAGGTTAAGAAATTCTTCCTCGTTTATAAAATCAGCATGATGTCCTACTTTTCCATCTCCTTGTGAAGAGATGTGTACTTTTGGTCTCTTCTCTTTCCAGCTTTTTTTAATTTCTTCCCAAGTTATTTCACTTTGGTTTATCGAGTGATGAAAGATATCAAATATCATCCCAATTCCACATCTATTAGCTACTTCTAAAGTTTCACTTGCTGTAAAATTATATTCATCATTTTCCAAAGCCAAATACTTTCCAAGCCATATATTTTTTGTAAAAACTTCAAAAAATCTCTCCATCGTTGCTTTTCTATCTCCATTAGTTCCGCCAAGATGAAGTGTAATAACACCATCTTTTGCATCTAATAAATCTAAAATATCACAACAATATCTAAGTTCAGCCAAAGAAGATTCTACCACTTTTGGATTTTTACTTCCAAGTTGAATAAACTGTCCAGGATGTATTGTAAGTCGTATATTTTTCTCTTTATTTGAATTCTTTCCAACTTCAAATAGCGGCTTTAAAACTTCCCAAACATTTTTATCAAATTTTTGATGGGAAGCAAATGGGACAATAGAATTTCCAAGGCGAAACATTGTGATATTTTTTTCATAGCAAAACTCTATAATTTTTGGAAAATCTTCTAAATTCTTAGTTGCTACTTCAATCACTTTATCGGTTGCTAAAGAGGCAAGTCTTATTGTTCTATTTGTAGAAAGTATCCCATCGTGTGTGGAGCAAAAAAGTCCTAATCGTGGTTGTCTATTTTTCATATCTTCCCTTTTAGTAGTAATAATCATAAGGAGATGATTTAGGTTGATAAATCATTCTTGTACTATTTTTACTTTTGTCATTATTTTTTCTATGTAAAATTTATTTAGGGATTTTATAAAAATACAATGGTCATTTGTACTTACTTTATGGTTATTAATGAGATTGTTGCAAAATCTCTAATACTTTTTACAATAAACAAATAGATGATTTAAATCTTTTATGAAATGATAAAAAAAATCGTTTCGGTGAAATTATTCAGACGAAATCCTGGGGTCATTACACCCTATAAAACTGTTTACATTGGCTTATCAGTTAGAGATTTCATAATTTGTAGAATATACTTTTTTAATCCTCACTGCACTATGATTATAATCTGGTTCTTTTGAAAGTGGATCTAGTAAATCATCTGTCAAAAAATTTATTTCTCTATTCGTTATTGGGATAAAAATTGTTTTTGGCAAGATAGTATCTACAACTTTTGCAAAAGATATTAGTTCCCCTCTTTGTGATTGTATAATCACTTTTTCGCCATCTTTTATCTCTAACTCTTTTGCATCAGAAGGATGAATTTCAACAAAATTTAGTTTTTTATATTTACTCAGACTATCCACAAAACTTGTTTTTGTACCACTATGCCATTGATCTCTTGTTCTACCTGTTAAAAGAGTGAATGGGTAAATTTTATTTGTTTTTTCAGATAACAACTTATTTGTCACAAAAAAAAGATTCGCTTTTTTATTTGGTGTAAAAAACTCTTTATTATCAAAAAGTCCTTCACCCCAAACAAAAGGTTTATTTCTAAGTTCATCATAACTTGTTTTATAAATATCAAGATGGGCATCACAGCTAAGATAACACATTTGTTGATACTCTTTGAAAATATCTTCTGGACATCTATAATTAAATTTTTCTCCAAACCCAAGTTTTTGTGCAATTAGTTGGAAAATCTCCCAATCATCTTTACAGTCAATTGACCTTCTTGTGAGTCTCTCTTGTTTTGTGATAGTTCTATCAAGATTTGTTTGGGTTCCCTCTTTTTCACCCCATGGAGATGCAGGAAGTCTTATGTGCGCAAAAGCTGCTGTTTCGCTATTTTCATAAGCATTTATCTCCACAACCATCTTAATTTTTGAAATAGCTTTTTCCATTTTTTTTCTATTAGGAAGGTGATAGATGGGGTCTGTATGGCAAATGATAAGCACTTCAATATTTTCTTTGAGTGCTTCTCCAAAAATCTCAACTGCTGTTAATCCATTTGATACAGGAGTATTTGAAGTTCCCCAAAATTTATTTACTTTTGATACATTTTCTTCATTATAATCTAAATGAACCGCCAACATTGTAGAAAGCCCTCCAACTTCTCTTCCACCCATTGCATTTGGCTGACCTGTAAGTGAAAATGGACCATTCCCTTTTTTACATATTTTTCCACTTAAGAGATGAAGATTTATAAGGGCAAAGTTTTTATCTACACCTTGGCTACTTTGATTAAGCCCCATAGTCCAAGCACTTATAATATTTTCATTTTCATAAAAGAGGGTGATGAACTCCTCAAATAACTCTTTACTTAATCCTGTTCGTTTTAGTAATTTTGTTTTTGGTAACTTGAGAAGCTGTTTTTTTAAACTCTCATAATCATTACAATGATTAGCTACAAACTCTTCATCTATTTTATTATCTTCAATAAGCCTTATTGCTACTAGATTTAAGAAATCGATATCAGTCCCAACTTTTATTGGAAGATGCAAATCGGCATATTTTGCACTCTCTGTTAATCTTGGATCAATGACTACAAGTTTTAATCCTTGTTTTTTTAATTTTTTTATCTTATTAAATAAAACAACATGAGCTTCAGCTGGATTTGCACCCACAAGGATAAGGAGATTTGAATCTTTTAAATCATCCATTCGTACAGGCACGTAATCAATCCCAAAAACTTTTTTATGAGCTACTACGGCTGATGCCATACAAGTTCTACTATTAGTATCAAGATTATTTGTACCAATAAATCCTTTTGCTAATTTATTTGCAATATAGTAATCTTCAGTCATTAATTGCCCTGAAATATAAAAAGCAATTTTATTTGGATTAGTTTGTGATATTTGAACAGCAATCTTTTCTATTGCACTATCCCAGTTTATCTCTTTATATTCATCATGAATTGAATCTCTATATTTTACCCGTAAAAGTCTTGTTGCGGTTAGTATTGATTGGAGTTCACTTGCCCCTTTAGAGCAAATAAGTCCTTCATTTGTAGGATATGATATATCACCAATTAATTTAGTTTCATCAAATTCAATTCCACAGCCAACACCACAATATCCACATACTGATTTTATCATTTTATCCTCTTTAATATTTTTTATATAAATGTATTTTAACATCTTAGCTTAATAAACTTTAAGTATAACTGTATATTAAATATACAATTAAATTGTTTATTAAAAGACAATTAAGGAGTATAGTTTCAATACAAGATTAAATCTTAGAAATATTTAAGGAAATTAAAATGAAAAACAGATGTTTAAAAATTGGTTTGGGACTTTCATTAATTGTTAGTTCACTTTTAGCAGTTCCAGAAAAAACAAATCTCAAAATTGGTTTTATCGCTTTAACTGATTGTGCTCCAATTGTGATTGCTAAAGAGAAAGGATTTTTTGCAAAATATGGACTGAGTGTTGATGTTGTCAAAGAAGGCGGTGGTTGGGCTGGAATCCAACAAAAAGTTGGAAATGGGGAGTATGATTTTTCTCATATGTTAGCACCAATGCCAATCGCTTCAACTTTAGGAATCAATGGGAATATCCCAATGAATGCTGTTATGAGTTTGGATTATAATGGAAATGCTATCACTTTAGAAAATAAACTTATTGATGAGATGAAAGCTCAAGGGATGAATGAAGCAGCAAGACCAGTGAGTGCATCATATCTTAAAAAAGCACTTGATGCTAGAAAAAAAGCTGGAAATAAAGATATTGTAGAGTTTGGAATGACTTACCCAACTGGAACTCATAACTATGAACTCAGATATTGGTTAGCTGCTGGCGGAATTAATCCAGACACTGATGTAGCTTTAAAGGTATTTCCACCTCCAACAATGGTATCTAATATGCAAGCTGGAAACACAAATGGGTATTGTGTAGGTGAACCTTGGAATGAAAGAGCTGTTATGGCAAATTTGGGACACGCCATTGCTACAAAATATGAAGTTTGGAATAATGGGCCAGAAAAAGTTATAGGTTCAAGAGCAGATTTTGTATCAAAAAATCCACAAACTACAAAAGCTGTTATAAAAGCTATTTTAGAAGCATCTATGTGGCTTGATGCTAGCTGGGAAAATAGAAAAGAGGCTTCAAAAATCCTTTCTAAAAAAGAGTATGTAAATGCTCCTGTGGATGTACTTGATAACTCTATGACGGGAACATTTATGTATATGAATGGAAAAGTTGAGCCAAATCCAACATTTAATATTTTTTCAAATAACTATGCATCTTATCCATACTATTCTCATGCAGTGTGGTTTATGACTCAAATGTATAGATGGGGGCAAATTGATAAAGCTGTTGATATGAAAAAAGTAGCAGAGCAAGTTTATAGACCAGATTTATTTACAGTTGCTGCAAAAGAAGTAGGGTACAAAATCCCAACTGGTGCTTGGAAAAAAGATGGCGAGACAAAAACAAATAAATTCTTAGATGGAAAAATATTTGATCCAAATAAAGCTGTTGATTACATCTATAGCTTTGGAATTAAAAATGTGAAAGTGAAACAAGCTGACTTGGCAAAAATAAACAAATGGCAAGTAAAAACCGTAGCAGTCGATTATAACTGTCCAGCGGGAAAACCAGGTTGTTCTAAATAAATAATTTTATAAAGATGGAGTAGCTCCATCTTGATCGGAAAAAATATGAAAACAAAATTAATAGAAAAAGTGTTATTCCCAATACTTTTGTTGGGTATTATTATCCCCATTTGGTCATTTCTTTCAAGTATTGTAGAGGGATTCCCAACGCCACTTGATACATATGTAAGAGCCACTGAAGTTTTATCTGACCCTTTTTATATCAATAGTGAAAATGATAGAGGAATTTTTTGGCAACTCTTAAATTCTTTAGAGAGAGTTTTTGCTGGATTTGTACTTGCTTGTATTGTTGGGATTCCAGTTGGACTTGCAATTGGGATGAATAGTAGATTTTATGATGCACTTAACCCATATATTCAAATATTTAAGCCTGTTTCTCCACTAGCTTGGCTTCCTTTGGCACTTTTTGTGTTTAAAGATATAAATTTAACAGCTATTGCTACTATTTTTATAACTTCAATTTGGCCAATTATTATCAATACAGCATTGGGAGTAAAAAGTGTAAATACAGATTTCATGAATGTTGCAAAAGTATTGCAATTCACACCAATAGAAAAGATTATAAAAATAATTTTACCAGTTGCTGTCCCTTTTATTTTTGCAGGGATGAGACTTTCTTTGGGAACTGCTTGGCTTGTAATTGTAGCTGCTGAGATGTTAACTGGAGGAATTGGAATTGGATTTTGGATTTGGGATGAATACAACAACCTAAATTATACTTCTATTATTGTTGGTATCTTTCTTATTGGAATTGTAGGATTTATATTAGATATTTTGATGGGGATAGTTGCAAATAAATTTGATTACAGAAAGGGGATGAGATAATGAAAAAGTTTCTAACTTTAGAGGGTGTTAATAAAGTATTTCCACTACCGAACAATCAAAAGTATATCGCACTAAAAGATGTTAATCTTACAATAAAAGAGAATGAAGTAGTCTCTATTATAGGACATAGTGGATGTGGTAAATCGACTATTTTAAATATTATCGCTGGACTTGATGATGCTACAAATGGTGTACTTCTTCTTGAAAACAAAGAGATAAAAGGACCTGGACCTGAAAGAGCAGTTGTATTTCAAAATCATTCACTTCTTCCATGGCTAAGTGTTTATCAAAACATAGAACTTGCTGTAAAAAAAGTTATGCCAGAGCTTTCAAAAGAGGAAACAAAAGAAAGAATCATTAAATTTGTTGATATGGTCGGACTTACTCAAGCAAAAGATAAAAAGCCAGATGAGATAAGTGGAGGGATGAAACAAAGAGTTGGAATTGCAAGAGCTTTATCAATACGACCAAAAGTTTTGCTAATGGATGAACCTTTTGGAGCTTTGGATAGTTTAACAAGAGCATCTCTTCAAGAGCATCTTATGAGAATTCAACAAAAGATTCAAAATACTGTAATTATTATAACACACGATGTTGATGAAGCTGTGCTTTTAAGTGATAGAATCGTGATGATGACTAATGGTCCAGAAGCAACTATTGGGGAAATTTTAGAAGTGAATCTTCCAAGACCAAGAGATAGAGTAGCACTTCAAAGCCACCCTGAATATATCAGATGTAGAGAAGCTATTTTAGAATTTTTGTATAAAAAATTTGCAAAAGAAGAGCATTAAGATGAGCTTGCCAGTACTACTTAAAAACCCAAAGATACTTTTGCTTGGTGCTGGGAATGTAGGTTTACAAAAAGCAAAAGTATTAAATGAAAATGGGATTGATTTTTGCACTATTGCACAAGAGTTTTTAGGGATTTTTTTACGCTATTCAAAAAGAAATAAAAACAAAAGTTTTGAACTAAAAGACCTAGAAGGGTTTGATTATGTTATAGATGCAACTGGAAATAGTAAGGTAACACAACTTCTTATAGAAGAAAAAACAAAACGGTTTTTTTTATTGAATGTTGTTGATGTTCCTCATTTATGTGATTTTTATTTTATGGCTTTATTGAATATTGGAAAAGCTCAAATAGGTGTTTCTTCAAACGGTGCTTCACCACTATTAGCAAAAAAGATAAGAGATAAAATAAAAAGTGCCCTACCAAATGAAAAACTTGAAGATTTACTAGAAATTGCAAATAATGAAAGAGAAAATGGGATTATTAATAAAGAAAAATTGGAAGCAAAAGCAAATGAAATATTTGCAAAAGCTTATATTATAGGATGTGGTATCGGCGATGTGGAACTCCTTACCATCAAAGCTTACAAAGCCATACAAACTCTTGAAGTAGCACTTGTTGATAATCTTATCAGTGATGAGATATTAGACATAATCCCAAAGAGTTGTGAAATTATCGATGTTGGAAAAAGTAAAGGATTCCATAAAAAATCTCAAGATGAGATAAACGAAATCTTTTTGAAATATCTAAAATTAGGAAAAACTGTAGGTCGTCTTAAAAGTGGTGACCCTTATTTGTATGGAAGAGGTGCAGAAGAGGCACTCTATCTTATACATAATAATTTCTCAAATATTGAAGTGATTGCAGGTGTAACTTCAGCTTTGAGTGGTTGTACAGTTGCTGGAATCCCAGTCACGCATAGAGATATTTCAAAAAGTTTTTCAGTAGTTACGGCACATCTCAAAAATAATTCACTCAATCTTGACTGGATAGATTTTTTAAAAATTCCACAACATACAACAGTTGTATTGATGGGGCTTAGTCGTGTAAAAGCTATCAAAAATGAGGCTTTAAAAATTGGAATATCAAAAGATTTCCCATGCGCGATTATTTCAAATGCTAGTAGAAAAAACCAAGAGGTGATAATTACCACTTTAGAGTCTTTAGAAGAAAAAGCGAAATTAACAATTCAACCATCGATTTTGGTTTTCGGAGATGTTGTCAATTTAGGGAAAATACTTCCAATCATGAAATTAAAAGGGGTTAGAAATGACTAAATTACAAATTGCTAAACATGCAAGAGATGGAAAACTCAATAAAATAGAACTCCTTAAACTTACAGGAAACCCAATAGATTTTTTTGATAATCTTGAAAATTTGTGCAAAGGATCTATTGAAGATTTAAGCGATGCAGATAAAAATTATTTTTTGAAATGTTTTGGGATATTTCATAAAGATGATGATACTTTTATGCTTCGGGTAAGAATTCCAGCAGGGCAACTTACTTTCGTTCAAGCAATTGAAATAGGTAAAATTGCTACTCTTTACGGTGAGAATTATATTGATATCACTACAAGACAGCAAATTGAACTACGATATTTAAAATTTAATGATCTCTTTGAAGTTATACAAAGGCTTCAAAATATTGGAATAAGCACATTTCAAACAGGAATTGATAACTTTAGAAATATTGTAACCTCTTCATTTGATGGACTTGGAAATCAAAAAATTATTGAGTGCAAACCACTTATAAATAGTATGCAAGAGATATTTTTAGAAAATGAAGAGTGGCTTGGAACCCTACCACGAAAATTTAATACGGCTATTTTAGGGACATTTGTAAATGACTGCAATATTTATGGGCATGATTGTTGTTTTATTGTAGCCAAAAAAAATGAGAAGATTGGATTTAATCTTTATTTGGGTGGAAAAGTAGGAGTTCAAGCTACAAATAGTGGAATTTTTGTGGAGCAAAAAGATGTAATAAGTGTCTATAAAGCTATCATCAATCTTTTTAAAGAGTTTGGTTTTAGGGATAATAGAAATAAAAATCGACTCCACTTTTTACTTGAAGCTGTTGGGATGGATGAGTTTGTAAATGCTATCAAAAGTTATAGTGGATTGGAGTTTGAAGAAGCAGGGGAGATTTTGGCCGTAGGGGAATTTATCCTTGATAGTGATGGAATTTTGGCTTTAAATGAAAATCTTATCGCTTATAGTTTTTCAATTCCAAGTGGTATTTTTACAGGCGAAGCGATGATAGAAGCTGGAAATTTAGCGAAAATTGTGCAAGGGCAAATCAGACTTTCAGTAGAACAAAGTTTTTATATTGTTTGTCAAAAAGAGTATCAAGAGGTTTTGGAAAATAGTTCTTTATCAATGCAATATCACAAATATCAAAACATCTTTTTTAGAAATATGATTGCTTGTGCGGGGACTAAAACTTGCTCTTTTGGTGTGATTGATTCTAAAGGATTGGCTATAGAGATGGCTAATTTTCTAAAAAATGAATTTCCAAAAATAGATGGAAAGATAAGATTTTATTGGTCAGGATGCCCAAAAGGATGTGGAATTCATGGGGTTGGCGATATTGGATTTGAAGGATGTAAAACAAAAGATGAAAATGGTAATAAAGTTGATGGAGTTCATATTTTTATTGGTGGTAAAGCTACTAAAGAAGCAAAAGAAGCAAAAATTTTATATAAATCACTTCCATTAGATATTGCAAAAGAAAAAGTAAAAGAACTTGTTGCTCGTTACAGAAATGAAAAAATAGACAATGAAAGCTTTGAGGAATTTGAATCAAGAGTAGAGATTTGAAGTGCACTATTGTTTGACACTAAAAAGAAATTAAGCTTAACAGTACCAGTAATTTAAGATTATTTTCAACGAGATATAATTTTTTTCATGAAATTTTTCGATAATTTCTAACTTAACTGACCCCTAGAGTACAATAATTTCCGTTTACGGTTGTGACCTCTATTAGACCTACATAAAGATGAAATTAAAAAACATTTATAGATATCACTTAGCAAAACTAATCTTTTAAAAATAAAATCTCAGCTTAAAAAAGCAATTTCACTAACAGCATTTAGATATTTTATTGAAAACGATAAAGTACTTTCAAAAACATAATAATTGGCACAAAGGTACAAAATGCGACAAGCAATATTTAAATCGCATAGGGAAAAAAATCTCTTTGTAGGTTTACACCCAATGTCATTACTGACACGATTGAAACAATATACATAGGGATAAATACAAAAAATTGTAAGCAAATTTTGAGCAACGATATGCATCGTCCATCAGATATTTCTTACTTATACAATAATAAGTTAAAAATTTTATGACTTTCAATACTATATGTAAGTTATAAAATATTTCAATCACTAAATATCATATAAAAATAACAAAATAAAGGTTATATTGTAATTGAAAGTTCAGATTAAAATCCTTTCAAAATGAGCCTTAAACAACAAAACACTATAATCCAAAATGACCTTAGAAGAAAAACTACAAAACCTCCCAAGCGATGCTGGCGTATATCAATACTTTGACAAAAATAATCGTCTTTTATATATTGGTAAAGCAAAAAATCTTAAAAATAGAATCAAAAGCTATTTTCAATTTACACCAAATTTAGCCCCATCTTCACAACTTTCATATCGGATATTTAAGATGATTAGTGAGGTAGTAAATTTGGAGTATATAGTTGTTCCAAATGAAAATGATGCTTTGATTTTAGAGAACTCACTTATCAAGCAACTCAAACCTAAATTTAATATACTATTAAGGGATGATAAAACTTATCCATATATCTATATAGATACAAACGAAACTTTCCCAAGACTTGAAATAACTAGAAAAATCATTAAAGGAAAAGGGATAAGATATTTTGGTCCATTTAGTGTTGGAGCTAGAGATATGCTTGATAGTATCTATGAGATACTCCCTTTGGTTCAGAAGAAAAGTTGCATCAAGAGTGGTAAAGCTTGTTTGTTTTACCAGATACAGAAGTGTTTGGCTCCTTGTGAAGAAAAAGTTACAAAATTAGAATATGACAGTATAATTGAAAAAGCATTATATTACATATACAATAAGGGAAAATTGATTGAGGATTTAAAGCAAAAAATGGAAAAACTCAGTATTGATTTTAGGTTTGAAGAGGCTATGGTTTTACGAGACAGGATAAAGACGATAGCAAAATCTGAACTCAAATCTACACTAGATTTTGCAAATGATGACAACCTTGATGTATTTGCAGTAAAAATGGGTAATGATAGAGCTATAATTGTAAAAATGTTTATAAGAGCTGGAAAGCTAATCTCTGCAACTCACAACTTTGTTAACACAACAGAGATAACACAAATTGACGATATTTATAAAACAGCCATCATTAACTATTATACAAATGATATGCCTACTGTACCAAATGAGATAGTTGTTCCGTTTTTGATAGAAGATATAGAGGAGATGGAAGCTTTTGTGATGTCACAAGTTGGTAAAAAAGCACCAATCAATATCCCTAAAATCGGCAAGAAAAAAGACCTTTGTGAGGTTGCATTAAAGAATTGTGATGAGCTTTTAAAGATAGATAATATCAATACAAATCAAGATATTTATAGTGAAATTGCAAATTTATTTAACTTTGAAAGTGTATCTTATAGATTTGAATGCTTTGACAATTCTCACATTATGGGTCAAGCAACAGTGGGCTCTATGGTCGTTTGGGATAATAATGGATTTCTTAAAGAGGATTATAGATTATACAATCTTGAAAGCAAAGACGAATATGCTCAGATGAGAGAGATGCTAAGTAGAAGAGTTGAGAGATTTAAAGAAAATCCACCGCCTGACGTTTGGATAATAGATGGTGGGAAAACACTGATTACTTTAGCCAATTACATACTCGCTAGCGTTGGAGTTTGTATAGGTGTAATAGGTATTGCAAAGGAAAAAATCGATACAAAAGCTAATAGAAGTAAAGGTGGAGCTAGGGATATAATTTATACAAAAGATGATATTTTCAGGCTGGAGCCAAGTGATAAGAGATTGCAGTTTATCCAAAGGCTAAGAGATGAAGTTCACAGAACAGCAATAGGTTTTCATAAGAAACAAAAACGAAAAGAAGATAAGCAAATATCACTTCTTAGTGTCAAAGGGATAGGTGAGGCTAAGGTGCAAAAACTTTTATCTTATTTTGGTACATTTGAGGCTATCAGAATGGCAACCCTCACGCAATTGAAAGAGGTCTTAAATGAAAAAGATGGTAATATCCTCCTTCAATATTTTAAATCAAAAGAGTAGCAGATGTCTTATATCAAACTAAATAAACAAAATCTTTTTTACAATCTTGAAGTGTGCGCAAAACAAGCTGGAGATAAAAATAAGCTAGCAATTGTTTTAAAAGACAATGCATATGGTCACGGATTGCTTCAGATAGCAACTTTAGCAAATGAATTTGGTATCAAAAAAGCAGTAGTTCAAACATACAAAGAGGCTATCACGATTGAGCATTTATTTGATGCTATCTTAATATTAGCTGACACCAAAATAGACACTTTGTCACATTCTTTTCACATTGCAATCAATGATTTACAAAGTCTTGAGGAGCTGTGTGAAAATACCAATATTCACATCAAAATAGACACAGGAATGCATAGAAATGGTATATCACCTGAAATGTTAGAAGTGGCTATTTATAGGGCTTTAGAGCTAAAATTAAATATTTGTGGAATTTTTACTCATCACAAAAGCGCAGATGAATTAACAAGCGATTTTTTCTACCAAAACACTATTTTTCAAGGGTTGAAAGAGGAAGTGAAAAATATATGTGAAAAACTTAATATGCCTAAAATTGCCTTCCATAGTTGCAACTCAGCAGCACTATTTAGAACCAAAAATTTCACAGAAGATTTTGCAAGAATTGGAATTGCAAGCTATGGCTATCTTGATGGTGTGGATGCGCTTAATTTTCCAAGCCTTAGGCCTGTTTTATCTCTTTATGGAAACAAGTTGTCTTCAAGAACTTTAAAAAAAGCTCAAAGAGCTGGTTATGGTGGAACATATAGTGCTTCAGAGGATATGACTGTATCAACTTATGACATTGGATATGGAGATGGTTTTAGAAGACTTGGTGGTACAGAATTTAAAACAAGTTGTGGAAAAAGGATTCTTGGAAGAGTTTCAATGGATAGTATTATTGTTGAAGGAAATGATGAGGAAATTTGTATTTTTGATAATGTAAGTGAATTGTCAAAAATTCATGAAACTATAACTTATGAGATGCTGACATCTTTAAATCAAAATCTAAAAAGAGTGATAGACTAGAATTAACTAGCCATCTTGTCATCATCTCTAATGTGTCTTTTTTTAACATAGTTATTAAGTCCGATATGGTTGTTGTATCCCAATAATTTAGCTATTTTTCTTACACTTAATCCAACAGATAATAACTCTTCAATTTGTTCTCGTTTTTTATCAAATTTTGATTTTTGAATTGTTCCTTTTGGCTTACCAAGGCTTATACCATCAAGTTTTTTTGCTGTTAATGCTTCTTTTGTTCTTAAGCTCATAAGGTCTTTTTCCAAAGAGATTGTCATACCAATAATCCCCAATATCATCTTAGTTAACATATCATCTTTACTTTCAAGGTCAAGATTTTGGCTGATACTAACTATTCTAACCCCACCATTAAGAAGATTTTTGAGCATCTCTAAAATTGTAGATATGGTTCTCCCAAATACATTCAAGTCATAAACCAATATAGTGCAGCCCCTTTTACAATTAATAAGAAGCCCGGCAATTTTCTCTTCATCTTCTGGAATATTGATTTCTATTTCAACATTATTATTCAATTTAAGATTATTTTTGTGCAAATAATTTGCTATTCCAATTGCTTGATTTTGAGTATATTCCTCGTTATTTTTGTTAATTCTTATAAAACTAATTACCTTTTCCATCTTTATTCCTTTTATATATTTTGTATAATTATATCATATATTTTTACAATATTGTCAATAATTTATATATAAATTTATACATTTTGTAAGTTTATTTTTGTTACAAAAGTTGTAAATCTTTTTGTTGCTATTTGTTAAAGATTGATAATTCAAAGATATTTTGTTTGCTTGCTCGAACTGTGTTTGTTGTTTTTCGTGTTCTCTTAAAGTGCTTTTTTGCTAAAATCCCAATCTTTTAAGGAATAAAAATATGAAATTAGTTGTTGGAATAACTGGGGCTAGTGGAGTTGGTTTGGGATTAAAATTCCTAAAACTTTTGCCAAGTGATGTTGAAGTTTATTGTGTCATATCAAATTCGGCGAAAATCGCTTTGAAATATGAACAAAATATAGCTATGCCAAATAGCTCAAATTTTTTATTTTATGATGATGATAGTATCGGTGCTTGTATCGCTTCTGGTTCTTTTAAGACAGACGCTATGATAATTTTGCCTTGCAGTATGAATACTCTGGCAAAAATTTCGGTTGGTATCGCAGACACACTCATTACTAGAGCCTTTAGTGTTGCACTAAAAGAGAAAAGAAATATAGTATTGGCTCCAAGAGAGATGCCTTTTAACTCTATTCAATTGGAAAATATGACAAAACTGTCAAATTTGGGTGTAACCATTTCGCCACCAATGTTAGGTTATTATTCAGCTCAACAAACACTTGATGAGATGGAGAATTTTATTATCGGAAAATGGTTTGATACTTTGGGTATTTCGCATGATTTATACAAAAGATGGAGTTAAAATTGGAAAAAAAAAGAAAAAAAGCGATTTATAGTGGAACATTTGATCCGATAACAAATGGTCATATGGATATTATAAAAAGAGCATTGAAAGTTTTTGATGAGATTATTGTTGCAGTTGCAGATTCAAATAGTAAAAATCCGATGTTTGACGCCCAAAAAAGAGTTGATTTGGTGCATAAAGCTACTGTTGGTTTAAATGTAAATGCAAAATCATTTAACACTTTACTTGTTGATTTTGCGAAAGAAGAGGGTGTTGAGACTATTATTCGTGGGCTTAGAGCTGTGAGTGATTTTGAATTCGAGCTTCAAATGGGTTACGCAAATAGTTCTCTTGATAAAAATATTGATACTATGTATTTTATGCCAACTTTACAAAATGCTTTTGTTAGCTCCTCTGTTGTTAGGGAGATTTTGAGATTTAATGGTTCAGTGACTCATCTTGTACCAAAGGAAATTTTGGAGGATATTAAGTGTATATAGTAATTGAAGGTATAGATACAGCAGGTAAATCAACTCAGCTTGATATATTAAAAAGTAAGTACAAAGATGCGATTTTTACAAAAGAACCAGGTGGAACAGAGCTTGGAAAAGATTTGAGAGAGATGGTTTTAAGCGCAAGAGCAAAATCAAAAATAGCTGAAATGTTCATTTTTTTAGCAGATAGAGCAGAGCATTTTGAAGAGATAATTAAAACAAATAAAAATCATATGATTATAAGTGATAGAAGTTTTATATCGGGAATTGCTTATGCAAAAGACTTTCCACTTGAGATGGTTTTAAAGTTAAATGCAATAGCTTTGGATAACACTTATCCTGATAAAGTGATTATGCTTGAGCTGAAAAAAGATGAGCTAGTAAAAAGATTATCACTTAAAGAGAATGACGGTATAGAAAGTCGTGGAATAGATTATTTACTTGAGATACAGCAAAGAATGAGAAGTGTAATAGAGGGATTAGACTTATCTTATTTGATAATTGATGCTTCTACGCCAATAAATGAGATAGAAATTAAAATTGAGGACTTTATTAATGGATAATAAAATGGGAAATATACAAAGTTTACGAGGTATGAAAGACCTTATGGATAAAGAGGGTGAGCTTTTTAATTATTTTATCTCTAAGGCATCGGCTATTTCAAAGAACTACGACTTTTCATACCTTGAAACACCAATCCTAGAGGAAACTGCACTTTTTAAAAGAAGTGTAGGGGAAAGTAGTGACATTGTTGGAAAAGAGATGTACCAGTTTATAGATAAGGGTGAAAATGATGTATGTCTAAGACCTGAAGGAACCGCTGGGGTTGTAAGGATGTTTATCCAAAACAAACTAGACCGTGCAGGAGGCACTAGAAAGTATTTTTATCATGGACCAATGTTTCGATATGAAAGACCACAAAAAGGGAGGCTCAGAGAGTTTCACCAGTTTGGCTGTGAGTCATTTGGAGAAGCTAGTGTGTATGAAGATGCTAATATGATTATTATGATTTGTGAGATACTTAAAAGTGTTAGTATTGGGTACAAACTCCTTATCAATTCACTTGGCTGTAAAGAGTGTATGCCACCTTATAAAGAAAAGCTTGTTGCGCATTTGGAAAACCTCCATCTTTGTGAGGATTGCAACAGAAGAATACTTACAAATCCAATTAGAGTACTTGATTGTAAAAATGAAAGTTGTAAAAAAGAACTGCGCAATGCTCCTAAAATCACAGATAATCTCTGCTCGTCTTGCGATACAGACTTTATTAAGCTTAAAAACATACTTGATGAAAATGGTATAACGTATGAAGTTGATACAAACTTAGTGCGAGGGCTTGATTATTACACAAAAACTGCATTTGAATTTGTAAGTGATGAGATAGGAAGCCAAAGTGCTATTGCTGGTGGCGGAAGATACGATAGATTGTGTGAATTTTTAGGTGGTCGTCCAACTCCTGCTGTTGGTTTTGCGATAGGGATTGAAAGACTACTTGAGCTTATAAAAATTGAGCCACAAGAGGATGAAGTTCTTTATATTGGAGCTATGTGTGAAGAGGCACTTGATTTGGTATTTTCACTTGTCGCTAGTAAAAGAAAAACGATGAAAGTGCTTAGTGATTTTAAGTCGAGAAGTTTTACAAAGCATCTTGAAAACGCTAAGAAGCAAAATGCAACAGTTGTAGCTTTGGTTGGTGATAATGAGCTAAGAGACAGAACAATTTGGATTAAAAACATCCAAGCAAATAAAGAGATAATTATACCAATAGAGGAGTTTTAATGAAAAGTAAAAAAGGTATCCAAGTTAATAATTATGGGATTGATATTTGGGGTGATGGCAATTTTATCATTGAAGATGGAGTTGTAAAAGTTAGTGCTGGGGAGAAACCAAGTCTTATAGATATTGTAAAAAAAGTAAGAAGCGATGGAGGCAATAAAGGTCCCCTACTTATAAGGTTTCCACACCTTACACTTAAACAAATTGATACACTATATACCACCTTTAATAATTCTATAAAATCATACAATTATCAAGGGACATTTAATGCTGTTTTCCCACTAAAGGTAAATCAATTTCCAAATTTTGTACTTCCTATGGTTGAGGGTAGTAAAGGGTATCAATATGGACTTGAAGCCGGAAGTAAAGCTGAGCTTATTCTTGCTATGAGTTATAACAATCTTGATGCACCTATAACTGTAAATGGATTTAAAGATAAAGAGATGATTATCTTAGGATTCATAGCAGTTAAAATGGGATACAACATTACAATCACTCTAGAAGGTATTAATGAACTTGATAAAATTATTGAGGTTTATCATGAGTTCAATGGAGAATTTTGTCCAAACATAGGACTTCGTGTAAGACTTCATAGTGGAGGAAGTGGAATTTGGGCAAAAAGTGGAGGGATTGATTCTAAATTTGGACTTAGTTCAACAGAAATTCTTGAAGCTTATGAAGATTTATCTAAAAACAATATGACTCAATATCTATCTATGATCCATTTTCATATTGGTTCATCTATGACATCGATTATGCCACTTAAAAAAGCACTTAAAGAATCAGGTCATATCTATGCAGAACTTGTAAATATGGGAGCAGTAAATCTTAAAAATATCAATATTGGTGGTGGACTTGGGATTGAATATAGTCAATTTGAGAAAGAAAAACACTATTCATTAGAGGAGTTTAGCAATGATGTTGTCTTTACGCTTAAAGAGATTACTAAACAAAAAGGGGTAAAAGAGCCAAATATTTTTACAGAATCTGGACGATTTATAGCAGCTCCATCAACTGTTTTAGTTACCCCAGTACTTGAACTTTTCTCATCAGAATACGAGTTGGAAAATTTAAAATTAAAAGAAGATTCAAATGATGATTCTTTAATTGATCCACCACTAATTAAAGAGCTTTATGATTTGTACAATTCAATCAATACAAAAACTGCAAGGGAATATATGCATGATGCATTAGAGCATCTCGAGTCTTTATTGACGCTATTTAGTTTAGGATATGTTGATTTACAAGATAGAAGTAATGGTGAAATATTGACTCATCTTATTATTAAAAAAACAATATCGTTATTGTCAGTTGAGGATTATACAGAGCTTATTAAAATAGAAGCAAAGATACAAGAAAAATATCTTTTAAACTTCTCGATTTTCCAATCTTTACCTGATTTTTGGGGAATAGATCAAGAGTTTCCTGTGATGCCACTAACTCACCTTAATATTCCAGCGACAAGAAGTGCTACGCTATGGGATATAACTTGCGATAGCGATGGTGAGATGCCATTTAATCCAAAAAAACCACTTTATCTTCATGATGTTGATTTGAAAAAAGAGGAATACTTTTTGGGATTTTTCCTAGTTGGCGCTTATCAGGATGTTTTAGGGATGAAGCATAATCTTTTTGCTTCGCCTTCTGAAGTTAATGTGATATTTGAAAATGATAAATCTGTTTTAACAGATTTTTTACCTTCACAAAATATACATGATATTTTGGAAGATTTGGATTATCATATGTTCAATCTTCAACAAAAACTTTTTTCAAAATTAAAAGATGACAATCTTTTGTTTACACTTAAAAAGTTTTTAAAAGATAATGGCTATCTAAAAATAAGTATGAGTTCACAAAAAAAATGAATCTATTTCAAATTATAAAAGAAGATTTTTCGCTTCCTAAAAAAAACGACCCAGCCCTCCATTCATCTTTTGAGTTGTTATTCAATTATCCTGGTGTTTGGGCTATTGTTTATTATCGTATAGCAAATAAGTTTTACAAAAATGGCTTTAGAGTGATAGGACGGATTATTTCAGGAATTGCTCAATTTTTCACATCAATTGATATTCACCCAGCATCTACAATTGGAAGAAGAGTTTTTATAGATCATGGTTTTGGTGTTGTGATTGGTGAAACTTCAATTATTGGTGATGATGTGCTAATTTATCAGCAAGTTACTCTTGGTGGAGTAAGTCTTAGCAAAGGAAAAAGACACCCAACAATTGGAAACGGCTGTGTTATTGGTGGGGGAGCTAAAATTCTTGGGAATATAGAAATAGGTGAAAATTGTAAAATTGGAGCTAATTCGGTCGTTATAAAAGATGTACCTGCTTATTGTACTGCTGTTGGTGTACCTGCTAGGATTGTAAAACGAAAAGAGCTTGATAGTTCTGATGAAACGAAGTTAGCCAATGATGATTTCCCTGATGTTTCAAAAGAGATGATTATTTACCTTATGAAAAGAGTTGCAGTTCTCGAAGATGCATTACTTAGTAAAGATGGTCTTGATGTGTCAAAAAAAGATAAAGAACTTGAAGAGATATATGGAAATTTTATAGACTCTGTAATTTGTAAATGATTTTAGAACTTTCAATTTTTGGAGTTATTACTGGATTTATATCTGGCTTTTTTGGAGTTGGTGGCGGAATGGTTCTTGTTCCTATGTTGCTTTATGTTGGATATGTTATGAAAGAAGCTGTTTCGATATCGATTGTTCAGATGGTTTTTAGCTCAATCTATGGAACATATTTAAATTTTAATCAAAACAAAGAACTTTTAAAAGATGGATTGATAATTGGTTTTGGAGGTTTTGTTGGAGGCTTTCAAAGTGGATTTATTCATGCATTAGTATCAAATGAATTTTTAGAATACCTTTTTTTATTTTTAATTATATTTTCAATTTATAGAATATCAATAGCTTCACCATATGGAAAAACAGGAGATAAAAATCATAATAAGTATTTGTTGTTTTTTATTGGTTTTATTATTGGCGCTATTGGTTCAACTTTGGGTGTTGGAGGTTCAGTTATGCTTACACCAATTTTAGTTGGATACCTTTTTTATAATCTAAAAGATTCTTCATCTTTAGGATTATTTTTTGTTGTTTTTAGCTCAATTGCTGGATTTATATCTTTATCTTTTCTAGGTGAGATGCTTTATAGTGAAGGTTTGATTGTCGGAATTTTTTCATTAATTGGGGTTTATTTTGGGATCAAAATGAAAAATATTGTGCATATTAAAAATTATAAAAATTATCTTTTAATTATCAATTGTCTAATTTTAATTTCAATGCTTTATGAGATGTATAAATCGGGATTATTAATTTAAGATTTTTTATTTGATTCTTCGATTATTTTTTCTAATTCATAATCACTTAAGCAATCACCATCTTCATGGTCAATATGGTGAGCTGATGGAGATAATTTAATATTTGCATCTCTTAGAATATCTTCAGAGATGTTGTGTTTTTCAATTAATAAATTCATCACTCTTTCTATTTTCTGTCTATTTAAATCTTGGTACTGTATCTCATCGAGCGCCAAAAAAACTAAATTTTTTATTTGCTTTAGATTTTCATTATTTGTTATTATTTCAAGAATACCTTCAAGATTTTTAACTGTATTTGAGGAGTGTTCTTCTGCACTTACTTTTGAAGAGTTTAGTTCTTTGATTATTGCGAGTTCAAAATCTTTCTCTAAAGCTATTTGAGTCATTTTTTTACCTTTTTGATTAATTAAAATTGATAATATCTAATTGATAGTATTAAAAATATAAAAGAGAAACCAAAGTTAGTTGTTAGTGATTTTTTTGTTTAAATATATCTTTGGGATGAAATAGTCTATTTTTACACACATAAAAAGTTATAGTGTGTAAAAACTAAACATCTATTATTTAATAATAATTCATTGAAACATCAAATATTATGATTTCAATTGTAGTTCGTTATACTTTCAAAGTTCAATCTAAAACATTCTTCTGATTGTGCCAGTTTTCAGAATTAAAAATTAAGGGGTAAATATATGAATATTCATGAATATCAAGCAAAACAAATTTTTGCTAAATATGGTGTGCCAACGCCAAGAGGTATAGTTGCTAATACACCATCACAAGCGGTAAAAAACGCACATGAACTAGGTGGAAATATTTGGGTTGTTAAAGCTCAAATTCATGCAGGTGGAAGAGGGCTTGGAGGTGGTGTTAAGCTAGCTCGTTCAATTGAGGAAGTTGAGACATTATCAAAAGAGATTTTAGGTATGACTCTAGTTACTCATCAAACTGGACCAGAAGGTAAGCTTGTACAAAAAGTTTATATAGAAGAGGGTGCTGATATACAAGATGAGCTTTATCTTGGAGTTGTTTTAGATCGTGCAAAAGAGATGCCAGTAATTATGGCTTCAACACAAGGTGGTATGGAAATTGAGACTGTTGCACATGACAATCCAGAAAAAATTATTAAAATCGCAGTTGATCCAGCTATAGGATTTCAAGGTTTTCACGGAAGAGAACTTGTGTTTGGTTTAGGAATCACTGATCCTGCTGAGCAAAAAAATCTTATCTCATTTGCATCAAAATTATATAAACTTTATATGGAAAATGATGCAGAGATGATTGAAATTAATCCTTTGATAAAAACTGGAAAAGGTGAATTTTTAGCACTTGATGGGAAAATGGGATTTGATGATTCAGCACTTGGACGACATCAAGACATTGAAGATATGAGGGATATCAGTGAAGAAGATGCTGATGAGAGAGAAGCTAGTCAATATGGACTTTCTTATATTTCCCTTGATGGTGAGATTGGATGTATGGTAAATGGAGCTGGTTTAGCTATGGGTACTATGGATACAATTAATTATATGGGTGGTACTCCTGCAAACTTCCTTGACGTTGGCGGAAAAGCTAATGCAGAAACTGTCGCAAAAGGTTTTGAAATTATTCTTAAAAATCCAAAAGTAAAAGCAATTTTTGTAAATATTTTTGGTGGAATTGTAAGATGTGATAGGATAGCAAATGGGATACTAGAAGCTACTAAAATGGTAGATGTAAGGGTTCCAGTTATAGTTAGACTTGATGGTACAAATGCAAGCGAGGCTGCAGAGATACTTAAAAATGCAAATATATCAAATGTTATAGCAGCAACTGATTTGGCTGATGGTGCAGCAAAAGCGGTAAAAGCAGCTAAAGGAGAAAAATAATGTCAATTTTAGTAAATAAAGATACAAAAGTAATCGTACAGGGTTTTACAGGTAAAGAGGGAACTTTTCACGCTGAGCAATGTATTGCTTATGGTACAAATATTGTTGGTGGGGTAACTCCAAACAAAGGTGGAAGTGAACATTTAGGAAAGCCTGTATTTAATACGGTAAAAGACGCAGTAAGAGAAACTGGTGCTACTGTAAGTATGATATTTGTACCACCAGTATTTGTTGCAGATGCTGTTATGGAAGCTGCTGCTGCTGGAATTACATTAGCTGTAATAATCACAGAAGGTGCACCTGTTAGAGATATGCAAGTTGCAAAAGCATTTGCAGTAAAACATGGAATGATGACAATTGGACCAAATTGTCCAGGGATTATAACTGCTGAAGAGTGTAAGATTGGAATTATGCCTGGGAATATTTTCAAAAAAGGAAATGTGGGGCTTATTTCAAAATCAGGAACCCTAACCTATGAAGGTGCAAATCAAGTATGTAAAGAGGGATTTGGTATTACAACTGCTGTTGGAATTGGCGGAGACCCTATTATAGGTCTTTCGTACAAACAACTTCTTCCTATGTTTGAAGCAGATCCTGAAACACATGCCATTGTTATGATTGGTGAAATTGGTGGAGACCTTGAAATACAAGCAGCTGCTTATATTAAAGAGTATATTACTAAGCCTGTCGTTGCATTTATTGCTGGTCAAACAGCACCACAGGGGAAGAGAATGGGTCATGCTGGAGCAATTGTAAGTGGTGGAGCAGGAACTGCTGCTGAAAAAATGGCTGCACTTGAAGCCGCTGGAGTAAAAGTTGTAGTAAGTCCTGCTGATATCGGAAAAGCCATAAAAGCAGTTTTAACTAAATAAGTAAATTTTTATATTACTGAGGGTATCTGATTCGCAGGTACCCTTTTTTTATTTGTACAATTAATAAGACACATTGAACTATAAATTAATAATTTTTTTGATTTTTGACTAAAATATTTTAAAAATATCGTTTTATTTATGTTTTTTTCATAAATTTAACCTTCCTTTAAGTTAGATTGCTTATAATTCGCGAAACTTTTTTGGAGAGAAATTTCAAACCTAAAAGTCTAAAATCAAAATTAGGAATACAATATGAAAAAAGTACTGTTTACAGCTCTTGTAACATTAGGTTTAGTTGCATCTTTTAGTGGATGTTCAAAAAAAGAAGAAGCTCCAGTAGCACCTGCAGTTGAAACTCCAGCACCAGTTGCTGAAACTCCAACTCCAGCTACAGATGCTCCAGTTGAAGCTAACGCTACAACTGACGCTGCTGCTCCAGCACCAGTTGCTGAAACTCCAGCTGCTAAATAATTTAGCATAACGAAATCCAACTTTGGATTTCGTTAGTTATTTCAAACATACAATCAATCAAAACAAATCAACTTCACGACAATAAAAATAATTTCTTTACTCTAGATATATAAATTATACAAATTGCAAAAACAATTTTTTATATTTATATTGCCATAACTTTTAAAATATTATAAATTATTCAATGATTAAGTTCTAGGCTTATTATTTTTTGTTTCTGTATTTAAAGGAAACTGTTTTGCATCAATTTTATTTTACTCAAGTTATCAAATTTATTCGATAGTGTTTTATTTTTTTATTAAACTTTAGTTGTCTTTATAATTTATCATCATTTTGTTTATTATTTTAGATTTCGTAGTCGTCAAGAGTATATTTTAATAAGATTATCCACTATTAAATTTCTTTTTGTGAGCCCTAACCACTTATTTATCTGATACTGTATATTTTTTAATATTATTTACCTGCAAAAATCTACAATATTGATATGTATTTTAAGCTGTGATACATAAAAACCTACTTTGTGATGTACTTTAATTGAATAAAAGTATTGATTCTTTCAGGCATACATAATTGATTATGTTCAACGTATTATGTCTAACATTTTGTTTTGCTTGTTTTTATTTGTTGTTGAATTTTGTTTCTATTTATTGAGAAGGTATGATTAAACTAAATTGTAAGTAATTGAAATAAGTATCTAAAAGTTACATTTTTTCTTTTATTGAAAATGATAAAATTTTAATGCTTCAAAATGTAACACTCAAAATAATAGTTATCAAATAACCAATTGGATAAAAATAATATTACAAGATATTTGGTAACATACAACTAGTAATATATGACAACATATGTTCGATTTAAATCTATTTAATAATGAAGGGGAAAAAATGTCATTAATGGTAGCACCAGAAAATACTCCAGTATGGGTTGATATAGCTAGATGTAAAGCTTGTGATATATGTGTAAGCGTATGTCCAGCAGGTGTTTTGTCTATGAAGGCAGAACCAAGTTCTACGCTCGGAGCAATGATAGAGATTGTTGCATTAGAAGATTGTATTGGTTGTAATGATTGTGAACTTAATTGTCCAGACTTTGCAATTTTTGTTGCAGATAAAAAATCAGATAATATTAAATTTGCTAAATTAAGTGATCAGGCTAAGGCAAGAGCTGCAGCTATAATAAGTAATAATTACAGATTACCTGTAAATTATGGTAAATAAGGGGAATATGAATGGCAAATAGAGAAATAATTTCAACGGGAAATGATTTAGCTGCAATTGCAGCTGTTGATGCTGGATGTATGTTTTTTGGTGGTTACCCAATTACTCCGTCAAGTGAAGTGATGCATACAATTTCAGATTTACTTCCAGCTGTTGGTGGAGCTGCTATACAAATGGAAGATGAGATAGCTGGAGTTGCGTGCGCAATTGGTGCATCTATGAGCGGTGTTAGAAGTATGACGGCAACTTCAGGACCAGGAATAAGTTTGAAAGCTGAAAATTTAGGTCTTGCTCAAATGACAGAAACACCACTTGTTGTTGTAAATGTTATGAGAGGTGGTCCATCGACAGGACTTCCAACAAGAGTTTCTCAAGGTGATGTTGCACAGGCAAAAAATCCATCTCATGGTGATTATAAGTCAATTACTTTATGTGCAGGAAATTTGGCAGAGTGCTATACTGAAACAGTAAGAGCTTTTAATTTAGCTGATAGATTTATGCAACCTGTTTTTGTTTTACTTGATGAAACAATAGGACATATGCATGGTAAAGCTATGATACCAACCGAAGAGGAAGTAAAAGCAGGAATTAAATTAAGAAAAACATTCGATGGTGCACCTGAAGATTATAGACCTTATGGTGTTGAGCAAGATGAACCAGCTGTTTTAAATCCTATGTTTACTGGTTATAGATACCATTTTACAGGTCTTCATCATGATTCAAAAGGGTTCCCAACGGAGGAGATTGAAACTTGTAGAAAATTAATTGAAAGATTATTTAATAAAATTGAAGCTCATCAAGATGAGATAGATTCTTATGAAGAATTTATGTTAGATGATGCAGAATTTTTAATCATAGCTTACGGTTCGGTTTCTCTTGCAGCAAAAGAAGCAATAAGACACTTAAGATCTGAAGGTATCAAAGCTGGCTTATTTAGACCAATAACACTTTGGCCAAGTCCAGCAACTAGAATTAAGCATTGGACAGACAAAATAGGTAAAGTTCTTTGTGTTGAATTAAATATTGGCCAATACAGAGATGAAATTCAAAGAGCGTCAGGAAGACTTGATATTGATGGATTATTTAAGGTAAATGGTAGAGCAATCTCACCTTACGAAATAGTAAATAAAGTAAAGGAGACTATATAAAATGGCATTTAATTATGATAAATACTTAAGACTTGAAAAAATGCCAACACTTTGGTGCTGGGGATGTGGAGATGGTGTTATTTTAAAAGCTTTTATTAGAGCCGTTGATACTTTGGGATGGAAACAAGATGATGTTTGCGTTATTTCTGGAATAGGTTGTAGTGGAAGATTTTCTTCGTACGTAGATTTTAATACAATTCATACAACTCACGGAAGAACCGTTGCTTGGGCAACAGGTGTAAAATTAGCAAATCCTACCAAACATGTTGTTTGTGTTGCTGGAGATGGTGATGCACTTGCAATTGGTGGAAATCATACAATCCATGCTTGTAGAAGAAATATAGATATTAATTTTATTATTATTAATAACTTTATTTATGGACTAACTAACTCGCAAACTTCTCCAACTACACCTCAAGGTATGTGGACGGTTTCTCAAAAGGCTGGAAATATTGACCCTACTTTTGATGCTTGTAATCTTGCTATTGCTGCTGGCGCATCATTTGTAGCTAGAGAAACCATGCTTGATCCCAAAAAGTTAGAAAAACTTTTTGTAAAAGGTTTTACGCATAGAGGATTCTCTTTCTTTGATATTTTGTCAAATTGTCATATTAATCTTGGAAGAAAAAATAAAATGGGTAGTGCTATGGAAAATCTTAACTGGATAGATAGTATTACAACACCACTTTCAAAATGGGAAAAATTATCTCCAGAGGAGCAAAAAAATATTTTCCCTACTGGTATATTAAAGCATGATGAAACAGCTAGAGAATATTGTGATATGTATGAAGATATAAAAGCGGTTCATCAAGGTAGACGAAAAGTTATCACTCAAGACGATTTTGAGAAAAAAATATAAGGAGAACACTATGGCTAGAACATTAATGAGATTTACAGGTGTTGGTGGACAAGGTGTACTTCTTGCTGGGGAAATTTTTGCGGAGGCTAAGATAAAAGCAGGTGGTCATGGATTGAAAACTGCTACTTATACATCACAAGTAAGAGGTGGTGCAACTGTTGTTGATATAACTATTGATGATGATGAGATTTTTTATCCTTATGCAAATGATGGTGAGATTGATTTTATGCTTTCTGTTGCACAAGTTAGTTACAACACATTTAAAGGCGGTGTAACACCTGGCGGGACGATTGTTATTGAGCCAAATCTCGTTCATCCAACTGATGAAGATAGAAAAAAATGGAATATAGTTGAGATACCTATTATTACAATAGCTAAAGAAGAGGTTGGCAATGTTATTACGCAGTCTGTTGTAGCACTTGCAATTGCTAACAATTTTACAAATGCGATTGATAAAGAATTGTTAAAAGAAGTTATGCTTGACAAGGTTCCTGAAAAAGTTCATGCAGTAAATCTTAAGGCTTATGATTTGGGATATAAGTATTCTGATACAGCTATTAATAAATAGAGCTTAACTCTATTTATTTTTTAAGAATAAAAAGGCTAGCAAAATATTTGCTAGCCTTTTTATAGTTTATAGTTATTGTATATTTAGTGCTTTTGTCGCTAAATAATCAGTTGGTTCACCTAAATAGTACCCTTGAAGATAGTCAATTCCTATTTCCATTACAACATCGTAAACCTCTTTTGATGAGACAAACTCTGCAACTGTTTTAATATTTTGTTTATCTGCAAATATTTTAATTATCTCCACAATGTCTCTATTGTATTTATTCTTATCTATATCTTTAATCAAGCTTCCATCAAGCTTTAAAATATCTGGTTGAAATCCAAGTAGTCTTTCAAAATTTGAATGCCCAGCACCAAAATCATCGATTGCTATTTTAACTCCAAAAAGTTTTACTAGTGATATGAAGTCTTTTATTACATTAAAATCATTTACTTCTTCATCCTCTAAAAGTTCTAAAACAATTCTAGATGCAATATCTGAGTTCATAGTTATCTTTGTAATAATTTTGTTTCTTAATTCAACATCTTCAATATCAAGTGTTGATAGATTTATTGAAATCTCTTTGTCTGTTTTTTTAAGCATTTCAAATGAATTTTCAATGATTGCTTCTGTAATTTGATGGTAATATTTACCATTTTTTGCAATATCAAGGAAGAAAAAAGGAGATAAAACTTTCCCATCATCTTTTTTTAATCGTACTAAAGATTCGTATTTTTCAATCTCACCAGTTTTTGCGTTGATTATTGGTTGAAAATATGACTTCATATTGTTGCTCTCGATGGCTTTTTTAATCATATTTATTGTGTGTAGATTTTGTTTTGCTTTCTCTTTTTCTTGAAGAGTAAAGCTATCGGCATACATAAAATCTTTTTTGAGTTGATGAGCTCTTTTTAAACCTATTGAAACATCTTCATAGATATATTCATATCTATTGCCATAACTTAGAATTACACTTAAATCGTATTCGTAGCCACCAAATTTAAGGACACCATCTTTAATATTTTGTTGAAATTTTTTAAGTTGCATAATTGTTGATTCTGAAACAACTATGTCGTCTTCAAGGTCTTTTACCATGGCAAAGATGCCATTTTCAAGCTGAAAGACTTTAGGAAAAACACAGCCAACGGGACAATATTCAAGCAGGTGTGTAGCAAATTTATTTTCTATTATAGTTGTTATTTCTTTACCGTAAAAGTTTTCTAAAGTTTCATATCCTTCAATTTGTAGCATCACAAGAAGAGGATTTTTAATTTTTTTTAATTCATCTGCTAATAATTTTTTAGCATTTATCATCTCGCTTACATCGTACCTAAGGGCAATGTATTCAATAATTTCACCACTTTGATTCAAAATAGGACTAATAATAGCATCAACATAGTATGTAACTCCATGTTTGCCTTTATTTTTTATTTGTCCAACCCATGTTTGTTTTTTGTTTTTTATGGTATCCCAAATTGTTTCAAATGTTTCTTTTGCCATATCTTCATGTCTCACTATGGAATGTGGTTGACCCATTAATTCTTCAATTGAATATCCAGAAATATCAGCAAATTTTTGATTGCAAAATATAATATTTCCAGTAAGATCAGCTTTTGAGACTATTATATTGTTATCTATTAGGTCTTTGTATTGTTGAAGTATTATCAGTTCATTGTTAAAAGCCATAAAAATCCTTTATTTTAAAGGTTTTGATTTTATTACTTTACTGCTTTATTTTTGATAAACTACATTTATGACAAAAAAATACAGCCAATTTATAGAAAATGTTTTAGAGGCAAATGGAGATATTTCTAATTATTTAGATATTGCTTTAACTGAAAAAGATTTTCAAAAGGTAGGAACAATAGGTGAAGGTGGAGATGAAATTAAAGTTATTGATTTGATTGCAGAAGGTTTTTTTGTTAAATCATTAATAAAGTTTTGTGATATTTTTAGCGAAGAGAGCGGCTTGATAAAATCATCAAATCCAATTTTGCAAAATGGAATAATTATTTTAGATCCACTTGACGGAAGTGATAATTTTTTATCAAATTTTCCATATTATGGAACATCTGTTTCGCTTAAAATTAATAACAAAACTGTTGTTGGAATTGTGTACAACCTTGTGACAAATAAATATATATATAAAACACCAAATGCAACAAATAGTTTAGTAAATGCTACATTAAAATCAAATTTTGGATTATTTGAAAGAGCATATTCTGCACCTGAGATTGTAAATTTGTTAAATCAAAAAAATATTAAATTTAGAAGTCCTGGTGCAACTGCATTATCATTGGCAAATTCAAGAGATTATTTGTTTTTTTTATTAGCTGGAAGAGCAAGAGAATTTGATGTTGATGCAGGAATTTATATAGCTAAAGGGCTAAATATCTACCAAAATAATAATTTTTTATTAGTCTCAAAAGATGACAAATATTTCGGGATTATTAAAGATATTATTAAAGGTTATTAGGTTATAACTCCACAATTTTAATTTTAATATATAGGAAACAAAATGTCATTAATGATAACTGATGAATGTATAGCTTGTGATGCTTGCAGAGAAGAATGCCCAAATGATGCAATTGAAGAGGGAGACCCGATTTATATTATAGATAGCGATAGATGTACGGAATGTGTTGGTCATTATGAAGAACCTGCTTGTGTTGAAGTTTGCCCAGTTGATTGTATCGTGGTTGATCCAGACAATCAAGAAACAATGCAAGAATTGAAATTTAAATTCCAACAACTTCAAGAGGAAGATTACTAACAAATGGCAAAAATAACAACTATCATCGACATTGGTTCAAACTCAATGAGAATGGTAGTTTTTAAAAAAACTAGCCACTTTGCTTTTCATTTAATAAACGAAACAAAATCAAAAGTAAAAATATCAGAAAATTCGTATCAAAATGGGGGTTTTCTCCAAGAATTTCCTATGTTAAGGGCTTTCGATGCACTTGAATCTTTTTTATATATTGCCAAAAATCTAAAATCAAGAAAAATACTTTGCGTAGCAACTTCAGCATTGAGAGATGCCCCTAATAAAGCAATATTTTTGTCAAAAGTTAGACAAGAATTAGGAATTGATATAAAAGTTATTGATGGAGAGAAAGAGGCTTATTTTGGAGCAGTTGGTGCTAGTAATCTTTTAAAGGATAGAGATTTTACAACAGTTGACATTGGTGGAGGAAGTACAGAATTTGCTCTTGTAGAAAATAAAAGTATTACAAAAACTATATCTTTGAATATTGGTACAGTGAGACTTAAAGAGTTATTTTTTGATAAAAATGATTTTTCTGGTGCTAAACACTACATAAATGAAGAACTTTCAAAATTACCAAATGAATATTGTTTGATTGAAAAAGTTGTTGGACTTGGGGGAACTGCTAGAGCTTTAAGTAGAGCAATTATTAAAAATACCAATCATCCTTTTGATGCTTTACACGGTTTTTCTTATGAAACAAAAAATTGTTATGGGTTATTTGAAAATATTTTAAATGCAAAAACAAATGATAAATTGTCAGCTCTTGGTGTGCGGAGTGATAGATATGATACTATTAAAACGGGAACATTTATTTTTAAAACTATTTTAGAATTTCTAAATACAAAAATAGTTGTAACCTCTGGCGTTGGTGTTAGAGAAGGTGTTTATTTAACTGATATTTTAAGAACATCTCATCATAAATTCCCATCAAATTTCAATGTTAGTGTAAGAAGTTTACTTGATAGATTTACAGATGACAGTAAACAGACAGCGTATCTTGGAAACAATATAGCAAAATTATTTGATGTGCTCGCTCCCATTCACAAGATAGATATAAAATACAAATCATATTTAGTAATATCAGCAAAATTACAGCAAATTGGTATAAGTTTAAATTACTACAAAAACAGTGAACATAGTGCAAATTTTATACTTCATGGTCTCCAATATGGATTTACGCATGAAGAGAGAATATTGATTTCAACTATTCTTAGATATTCAACAAAAGAGTTACCAACAGGAAAAGATATTAAAGAATTTAAAAATCTACTTCCTGATGTTAGAATTTTAGAATGGCTCAGTTATATACATAGTTTAAATAATATTTTAAATAGTGAGTACTTAAGATACAATTATGAATACAGCCTGATAGGAGATAAGTTTACAATTAGCTCCGCGCAAAAACATTACATTATTCAGAAAGATATTTTAAAACTAGAAAAACCTATTGATTTTCAATTTAATCTAAATTTAAATGGAGAGATACATTGAATATAGCAATTATAAACTTATCTGATATCGATGAGTTGCAATATACACTTGATTGTCTTGAATTTATCAATCAAGAGATAATAGATCCTAGAATTGATATTTTTACAAATCATAATTTAGACGAACAAATCGAAAATCAATACATAAGAGATTTGATTCCACTTAGGTTGTATGATTTAAAATTTAAAGATTTAAATCCACGATATATCAACATTAAATATTATAGTAAACACAATAAATATAATATCGCAGTTGATACAGAGTGTACATTAAAGTCCGCAATAACAACATATCTTTTATCAGGAAGAACAGCAGGATTTAAAAAATCTGGATTAAAAGGTTATTTGATAAGCAAATTGTACGATGAAACAATTGTATATGACAATAAAAAAGATAAAAAACTACTTACATTTGAACTTTTAGCAAAAACTTTTGGATTCGAAAACAAAACCCTTTAATCATTTATCAAAAATACATTAAACATAAACATAATAGAATATATTAATCAAAAATACATTAGTAATAATGATATTTTAAGCTGTAAAATTTTTTGATTTTAGATTTGGAGGAAATATGGAAAATACGATCACGCTCACAGACAATCGCACGGGAAAATCAGCACATTATGATATAAAAAATTCAACACTAGGGAATGGTGTTTTTGATATATCAACATTGAATAAAGATTTAGGGTTATTTACTTATGACAATGGATATAGTATGACCGCTGGTTGCACATCTGAAATCACATATATTGATGGAGACAAAGGGGAGTTATTTTATAGAGGATATTCAATTGAGTATTTGGCACAGAATCATAAATATTTAGAGGTTTGTCATCTTTTACTTTACGGACATCTCCCTTCAGAAGAGGAATTTAAGAAGTTCGAATCTGATATGAAACATAAAAGATATCCTAATGAAGGGTTGAAAAAGATTTTTGAAGCATTTCCAAACAATGCTCACCCCATGGCAGTACTTAGTTCAGCTGTATCAGCGCTTAGTGCATTTCATTATCAGCATCTCAATATTAAATCAGAGGCAGAATATGTTCAGATGGCACAAAGATTAATTGCAAAAATTCCAACACTTGTAGCATATACATATAGGCATTCAATGGGTTATCCATATATCTATCCAAATATGGATATGTATTTCACTGAAAACTTTTTGCACATGATAAGGGACTTTCCTGGACATAAGGCTAATGTTAGAAAAGTTGAAATTGATGCACTTGATGCTATTTTTACACTTCATGCAGATCATGAGCAAAATGCTTCAACATCAACTGTTAGACTTGTTTGTTCAACTGGAGCTCATCCATACGCAGCAATTAGTGCAGGCATAAATGCACTCTGGGGAAGAGCTCATGGCGGAGCTAATGAATCCGTTATTGATCAGCTTATGATGATTGGTGATGTTTCTAATGTTGATAGTTTTATAGCTAGAGCAAAAGATCCTAATGATGATTTTAAACTTATGGGATTTGGGCACAGGGTTTATAAAAATTTTGATCCTAGAGCTAAAATACTTAAAAACTTAAGAGATAAGCTACAAAGCGAGCTGGGGATTAACTCAAAACTTATAGAAGTAGCAAATAAAATTGAAGAGATAGCACTTAGTGATGAATACTTTGTAAAAAGAAATCTATATCCAAATATAGATTTTTATTCTGGAACCATACTTGCTAGTTTAAATATTCCACGATCTATGTTTACCCCAATTTTTGTTATTGGAAGAACAGTTGGTTGGATAACTCAATGGATTGAACAAAAAAGAGATACAACAAATAAAATAGTAAGACCTCGTCAAAGATATGTCGGTCCTTCAAAAATAATATAATACAAAATAAAGAGGTTAATATGGCTAATTTTACAATTACTGATCAAGAGGCACTTGATTATCATGAGTTTCCTCAAGGTGGGAAAATTTCAGTTGAGATAACGAAATCTGTTGAAACACAAAAAGATATTAGCTTAGCGTATACACCTGGTGTTGCTGTGCCATGTTTGGCAATAGAGAAAAATCCTAGTGATGCTTATAAGTACACTGCAAAAGGTAATTTAGTAGCTGTTATATCAAATGGAACAGCTGTTTTGGGGCTTGGAAATATAGGCTCACTTGCGTCAAAGCCAGTAATGGAAGGGAAAGCTGTTTTGTTTAAAAAGTTTTCTGGACTTGATAGTTTTGATATTGAAGTTGATACTGAAAGTGTAGATAGATTTTGCTCTGTGGTGATGGCTATTTCACCAACTTTTGGCGGAATTAATTTAGAAGATATTAAATCCCCTGAGTGCTTTGAGATAGAAAGAAGACTTGTTAGTGAACTTAAAATTCCAGTTATGCATGATGACCAACATGGAACAGCTGTGATATCTTTAGCCGGTATTATCAATGCATGTAAGGTTACAAGAAAAGCAATTGAAGATTTGAAAATTGTAATTGTCGGTGCTGGTGCTGCTGCTATATCTTGCGCGAGACTTTACCGTCATATGGGGGCTAAAAATATTTTTATGCTCGATTCTAAAGGGCTTTTACATAATGGTAGAAGTGATTTGAATATCTATAAAAGGGAATTCTGCGTTGAAAAATATATGACCCATGAGGAAGTTTTTAAAGGTGCTGATGTTGCTGTTGGGCTATCCAAGCCTGGTTCTTTCAATATTGAAGATGTGAAAAGTATGGCAAAAAATCCAATTATTTTTGCTTTAGCAAACCCAACGCCAGAAATTATGCCTGACTTGATTAAAGAGGTGAGAGCTGATGCTATCGTTGCAACTGGCAGAAGTGATTTTGACAACCAAGTGAATAATGTTTTAGGATTCCCGTTCATTTTTAGGGGCGCTATGGATGTAAGAGCTACAAAAATAAACATCGAAATGAAAGTTGCTGCTGCAATTAGACTAGCTGAGTTAGCCCAAGATGAGGTTCCGGAGTATCTGTGTGAAATATATGGGAAAAAATTAGAATTTGGAAAAGATTATCTTATCCCAAAACCATTTGATAAAAGACTAATAGTTGAAGTATCTAGTGCAGTTGCTAAAGCTGCAATAGATAGTGGGGTAGCTACACTAAATGATTTTAATCTTGAAGAGTATAAATTAAAATTAGCTACATTAATCTAAATATATATTATTTATCGAAATGCCAAATAACTTTTATTTGGCATTTTTTATGGTTATCTTCCGTAATATGAAATCAAAGAGGCTTTCTCAATCGCATGGCTATTTAGGTAGTATCCAACTATTGCAGGATTTGTATTTTTATCCAATTGTAAGCTGTCAGTATCAAGAGCAAAAACTGTAAAGATATATCTATGTGCTTTATCACCTTTTGGAGGACACGCTCCACCAAATCCAGTTTTTCCATAATTTGTCACACTTTGAATTGCATCTTTTGAGTCACTATTTCCAAATCCAGCTGGTATTGACATTTTCTCTTTTGGTATATCAAAAGCAACCCAATGCCACCAGCCACTTCCTGTTGGAGCGTCAGGATCATAAACTGTAATGGCAAAAGATTTTGTCTCTTTTGGAGCATTTTCCCAAGATAGTTGTGGTGAAATATTTTCTCCACTACAACCAAATCCATTAAATTCTTGTTTTGCTGCTAATTGACCTTTTATATCATTGCTTTTTAGTGTAAAGTTATTTGCTAATAGTAAGCTTGTTGTGATTCCAAGCCCAAGTAGTATTTTTTTCATTTTTTCCCTTTCGTTTTGATTTTTCTATTTAAAAACTCATTTTATTAGAATATTGTTAAGTCACGTTGTTTTTATTTGCTTAGTACAATAGTGTTTCTATACTTTTTATTTCACTACTTAAAAGTTCAAAGTCGCTTATTTTAAGGTCATTTTTCATATGAATCAAGGAAGTTGTACCATTTAGTGGAGTTATATTTATATGGTTTAAAAATCTATAAAATATCTCTTGCACGCTTTTTTGATATTTTGTATTTAATCTTTGTAAAGTTTCATTATTTAAAATATGTGGATTTGCACTAAGTGACCAAAAACTTTGATATGAAATATTGTAAGTCTTGCAGAAAACTCTAATTTCTCTATCGTAACCACTTTGCGAGTAAAATCGATTTTGTACAACTTTCGGTTTAACTCTCGCATTTTTATATAAGTATTTTAAAACATCTAAATCATAGCAGTTACTAATCCCAAGGAAACCAATTTCGTTTTTTTCGTAGTATTCCTCCATTTTTTGCCATACTATTTGAAGTTTGTTTGTTGGAAAAATTGGTGAGTGTAAAACATATGAATCGATAAAATTTGTTTTTAGATTTCGCTTAGAAGTTTCAAAAGATTTTTCAACTTGAATTTCGACTTCATCTGTTTTTAAATATGGCATATTTAAAATATCTTGTCCATCTATTGGAGTAAATTTTGTTTGAAGAAATAAATCCTCCCTTTTGATTCCATTTTTATAAGCTTTTTCCAAACCAAGACCGACTAAATCTTCCCTGTAATGTTTTGGTTGACACGCCGTATCAATCCCCCTAAAACCTTCCATTAAAGCTTCATAAACTAAATTCGTTGTATTTTCTTTTTTCCAAGCTGTTCCATAAATCATATTTGGTATTTGCATTATAATCCTTTTTTAAGTTTTGCTGAAAATTGAGTTTGTAACTGATTGTAAAAATATTTTAGTCAATATTGTTTAAAAGAAAAAAGGCACAACATAAGCCGTTTTAGGTTTTAACCCTATTTTTGGGAGTCCTTAAATTAATAGGGACAAAATAATATGAAAAAAATATAAAAATAATATTGATATTCTAAACATCAAAAAATTATTTTTATTTCACTTATCGGACATATCGAATTTATACTATTATTTTGTGAAGTACCATAAAATGGACTTGTAGGACTTATCGAAGTTACTTTTCATCTTTTGTAAAACCAATCTCATTTTTTATTGACATCTATCTATTAATTTAATATAATACACCATTAAAAACTAAAAGAGGTGGAAATAGGGAGTCCACACGCTTACAGCTTTAGAAGTAGAACACAGCTAAAGCCAACAGTGATAGATACCCATTGTTAGGGATAACAGTGATAAGGATAAGAGATGAGGGGAGTTTCTCTCCCTCCTTTTAGTTTTTCTCTAAATACTTTTGAAAATCCATACTATACACTTCATTTAAAAATCTTATATCTTCTTTGATACACTTTTTAAGTCTTTTTGGACTTGCTCTAAAAAATGTTCCAAGTTCTAAATAATGGTTATTTGTAGATATTGAAAAAATGTAGTAGTTTGATTTGTACAGTGTTACAAAATTATAAATATTTTCATCTTTTTGATATAAACAATATCCCACAGTATTATTTATAATCTCTTGAAAATAAATTTTATTGAGATATTTATGTTCCTCAAGATGGTCAATTTTGATTTTGTTATATTTGGTTTTGGTTACATATAACTCTCGTTTGTCAAATTCATTTCTTATAAAATGTGATATTAAATCTATAATAATTCCTAAATATATTCTATTCTTTGAACCCAATTCTATTCCCTATTGTTTTTATGGCTGACATTATATCTTGAAATAAAAAAATATGATAATGAGATTTCATTTTCAATAAATCTTTTTTATGTAGTATTTCTTAACACTTCCTCAACATCATTTTATCGCTTCAATTTTGTTTTTATAATACATCTATATCAATCTCTTCCTTACACTCTTACTTTGACTCAAGGCGGTAATCTTATCAAGTGCCGTGAGCATAAAGCCGTTTCACTTTTTATCCCTCTCTATTTTTGAATAAATTAAAAAATCACTTGACAATCTTCCCTATTACCTTGTGTCTAAAGCTCGTTACAGGCAAGAGAGTGATACAGACGAAAAAACAAAAAAATCAAACGAAGCCAAAAAACTTTGAGGAAGTTAAAATCCCTTTAAAAAAGAGAAATCAGGCGAAAGCTCCTCAAACAAAAAAACAAAATTTATTTAAAGGTAGGAC
>JFJP01023931.1_pt1 | contig 147349 bp, 164 predicted proteins | sample 431651 | NCBI WGS metagenome assembly JFJP01 (sample SAMN02602958, study PRJNA72255) | Microbial mat metagenome, whole genome shotgun sequencing project. | biome: fresh water; feature: sink hole; material: water; isolation source: purple microbial (photo- and chemosynthetic) mats found in...
GTGAAGCAAACAATGTAAGTAATATTGCAGCTGAAGTTAGAGTTATGGCTGATGAGCTTGTAAATGATGCTAAATCTAAACGATTTTAAGAAAGTGAGACAATTAAAATGAACGAAACAATATTAGATGAATATTCTTTTTTGGTAAGTGAAACGGATAGCAAAGGTATAATAAATTTTGCAAATGATGACTTTTGTAAAATAGCCGGATATACAATTGATGAGCTGGTTGGTCAACCACATAGTATGGTAAGACACAGAGATATGCCAAAGGCTGCTTTTAAATCTCTTTGGGATACAGTTCAAAGAGGTGAGATTTGGACAGGTTATGTGAAGAATGCAACAAAATCTGGTGGATACTACTGGGTATATGCAACTGTTTATCCATTTGAAACTTGTGATGGCGGAAAAGGTTATCTATCTTGCAGAAGAAAACCAAGTCGTGCTGAGATTGAAGAGCATGAAGCCTTATATAAAGTTTGGAAATTACAGGAGTAGAGATTTTAAATTGCAAAATACGTATTTTATTAAAATATACGTGAATAAAAGCCCCAAACGAAAGTTTGGGGCTTTTTTGATAGAATAAAAAAATTGTAATAAAAGGATAAAGTAATGGCAAAAGTCAAAGAGCATAGTTTTGATATATCAGCAAAGCTTGATATGCAGGAGATGAAAAATTCACTTATACAAGCCCAAAAAGAGATAGATACAAGATATGATTTTAAAGGTATCGCCAAAGAGTATGATTTAAATATTGGTGCAAAAGTATTAACGCTTCTTTCGCAAAGTGATAATAAAATTGATGCAATGAAAGATATATTGATTTCAAAAATGAACAAAAGAGGGGTTAATATCAATTCTCTCGAAGAGGTAAAAAGTGAAGATGCAAGTGGCGGAAATAGAAAATTTACTTATAAAATAGTTGATACTATTGAAAGTGATGAAGCTAAAATTATCCAAAAAGAGATAAAAGGGCTAAATTTAAAAGTAACTGCTGTAAATCAAGGGGATGAGATACGAGTTAGTAGTAAAAATCTTGACGATTTACAAGCTGTAATGAAGCACTTGAAAAGTTTGGAGCTTAAGGCTCCACTTGTGTTTGATAACTTTAGATAGGGATATAAAGAGGTAATTTCAAACAAACAACTATTCACTAAGGCTTCACGGTGGGTACCCCACAATCAAAGATTGTGACCCTTCCGTTGCAGAATCGTTCATAGTAGTTTATTTAAAATTTTTTAAGTGATAGCTTTGAAACTTCACTTTTCAAGTATATAAATGGAATAGAAATTAAGGAAAATAAATAAAATGTTCAAAAAAAGTATAAAAGCATATGAAGATGCAAAAATAGTAATTCCAGGTGGAGTTGATAGTCCAGTTAGAGCTTTTGGTGGAGTTATCGGAACACCTCCATTTATCACAAAAGGGAAAGGGAGCTATCTTTATGATGTAGATGGCAATAAATATCTTGACTTTGTACAAAGTTGGGGACCACTTATTTTTGGTCATTGTGACAAAGACATAGAAAAAGCTGTTATTAAAACCGCAAAACTTGGACTTTCTTTTGGAGCTCCAACAGAGCTTGAAACAGAGTTAGCAAATGAGATAGTTGAGATGTTTCCTCATATCGATAAAGTTAGATTTGTAAGTAGCGGTACGGAAGCTGTTATGAGTGCTATAAGACTTGCTCGTGGGGTAACTGGAAAAAATGACATTATCAAATTTGAGGGTTGTTATCATGGTCATAGCGATAGTTTACTTGTAAGTGCTGGAAGTGGAATGGCAACATTCGGAGCACCTAGTAGCCCAGGAGTTCCAAGTGACCTTATAAAGCACACAATCTTAAGTGAATACAATAATATCGAGCAACTAGAAAAGTGTTTTAAAGAATCTTCAGATATCGCTTGTTTGATAATCGAGCCAATAGCTGGAAATATGGGACTAGTTCCTGCGACACAAGAATTTTTAAAAGCTTGTAGAGAACTTTGTACTAAACATGGAGCATTACTTATTTTTGATGAAGTTATGAGTGGATTTAGAGCGTCGCTTCACGGTTCTTATGGATCAAATAATATTCAAGCGGATATTATCACTTTTGGTAAAGTAATCGGTGCTGGGATGCCTGTGGGTGCTTTTGCTTCAAATGATTTTATTATGGGACATTTGAGTCCTCTTGGAAAAGTGTATCAAGCTGGAACTTTGAGTGGAAATCCTGTGGCGATGGCAGCTGGGTTAGTGAGTCTGCAAAAAATAAAGAAAGATAAAGAGTTGTATACAAAACTCAATGAAAAAGCAGTGATGCTCACATCTGGATTACAAAAAGTTGCACTTAAACACAATATCCCACTTCAAGTTGATACAAGAGGGAGTATGTTTGGATTTTTCTTTTGTGAAGAGGTTCCAGCAAATATGAAAGAGGTTGGAAAATGTGATTTTAAAAGATTTGCAACTTTCCACCATGAGATGCTCAAGCGTGGTTTTTACTTCGCTTGTAGCCAATACGAAGCTGGATTTATCTGTGAAACGATGACAAAAAAAGAGATAAAAGCAACTATTAAAGCTGCAGATGTTGTGATGGGGATGCTATAAATTAAACTCTCTTTTTCTTGATAACTTTTCATTAATTGGGAGTGAAGCAAGGTAAATGTTTAAAAATATCATATTTCAGGTATTTGTTATTGTTTTGATATAAGATATTTGATGTAGGTTATTTGTTGATTTTCAGGGTGTTTTATATATAATACATGCTTGATAAATAGTCATAAGTATAAATGAATATGAAAGACTATATATTACTAAAATTCAATAATTTATTTAATTTACCTCTAAAACCTTTCATACATAAATATAAGATAGAGTATAACGAAGCAATACGTAATAGACAAGTTTTTTAAAATATTTAAAAAATGGGAGACTAAACAGAAGATGACAGAAAAAGAACAATTTATAAAAAAATTAAAAGAATTTACTGAAACACTTACAAAATACGTTTCAACACATGAGGGTGATTGGACTATTAAAGGTTTTATTGACATTGAGAAACAAATTTATACCATATCATCGGATACAAAAATAATTTCTAAAATATTAGAAATACAGTTATTTTCTAAATTTAAAGAATTTGCACAAGAAAATGGATACAAAATAGTATTAGCTGAAAAACAAAACTGGTATCCAGATTTATCTTTTGTCAAAATAGATGATGAAACTATTAAATTTGCTGTTGACATTAAAACAACATATAAACTTGATGGCTATAATGGTTTTTGTAATGGATTTACTTTAGGTTCTCATGGTGAATACTTTAGAACAAGAACAAGCAGTAAAAATATACAGTTTCCATATGCTGAATATGCTGCACATATATGTTTAGGAATTTTATATACCCGTGCAATATCAGCAGACATTGATGAAACAGAAATATTAAAATTATCTAATTTAGACACTATAAAATCTGTAATAAAAGATTTAATTTTTTTTGCTGAAGAAAAATGGAAAATATCTAGCGATAGAGGTGGTAGTGGTAATACTGCTAATATAGGAAGTATTGACTGTATAGAAGATTTATTGAATGGGTATGGTGTCTTTAAAAATTTAGGAGAAGAAGTGTTTGATGCTTATTGGATAAACCAAGGTGTTTTACAAGTGCCAAAGAATAATTCAACAACTGAGTATAAAAAGCTTACTAAATTAACTGAATTTCTTAAATTTACAAATAAAGATATATCTCTTATAAATCAACCAAAACCTAAGAAGAAAACCAAAAAATGAAAATATTTGTACCCCCAATAAAATCACAAGGTATTAAAACAAAGCTAGTACCTTGGATTAAAGAAGTTATTCCAAAAAAGATAAATGGCACTTGGATAGAGCCTTTTATGGGTACTGGTGTTGTAGCTTTTAATGTAAGACCAAATCAAGCTATATTAGCAGATACGAATCCTCATCTTATCAATTTTTATAATGAGATTAAGCATGACATAATTAATCCAAATATTGTAAAACATTATCTTGAAGAAGAGGGGGACAAACTTCTTAATATCGAAGGCTATTATTATGAAGTAAGGAAACGTTTTAATGATTTTCATAATCCACTAGATTTTTTATTTATTAATCGAGCTGGCTTCAATGGGATGATACGATTTAATAGAAAAGGTGGACACAATGTCCCTTTTTGTAAAAAACCAAATAGATTTGCTAAATCTTATATAACAAAAATTGTAAATCAAGTGGATAATATTCAAAAAATTATTCAAAATAGCGATTACACTTTTATAAAGCAAAATTTTGAACAGACAATAGCAATGGCGAATAATGAAGATGTTATCTATTGTGATCCACCATATATAGACCGATATGTGGATTATTATAATGGTTGGAACGAAGATGATGAAAACAATTTGAAAATGCTATTAAGTCAGTTTGCAGGTAAATTTATATTATCTACTTGGCATAGTAATAAATATAGAGAAAATGAATATTTAAAAACAATTTGGAAGAAATTTAATCTTTTGACAAAAGAGCATTTCTATCATCTTGGTGGAAGTGAAAACAACAGAAACTCCATGCTTGAGGCATTGATATTAAATCATCAACCACCAAAAATAGAAAATAAAATAGTAAAAACACAAAAATTATTTGAAAATTTATTGTACATGCCAACTTCTAACAAATCTTTGGAAAGAACAAGTATATGTTAATAAAAATCAATGTAATTTGTTACATTGTTCCCAACTTTAAGTTGGGAATGCATACAAAAACTTATCGCTCTAATCAAGTATAAATAAATTCTAATCTACGCTCCGAAGAAAATCTTGGGAGCGACGAAACCTAAAAATCGCGACTATTTCACATCGTAACACAAAATTCGATTATCAAAAAATGTAGGGATATAGAGTTTTTTACTTTTTCTATCGTACCAAATATCAGCAGCATTTATTTTTTCACCAGTTCTATCTAAAATTTGCTCTGTTTTATTTTTATCTGACACGAAAACTTTTCCAGCCCAATCAGAAGTTATAAAACTTTTTTTATCAAATGGTAAAATCCCATCTATTCCATTTTCGCCGATTTTTTCTTTAAAAATGCTCACCTCTTTTGTCTTTTGATTGGCACTAAATATTGTTCCCTCTTTTGTTCCGATTATAAGGTTCTCTTTTTGTACCCATAATCCATTTGGTCTTTGATCTTTAAGTGCATCACTTTCTAGCCATTTTGTTATTTTTTTATTTTCAAGTTTGTAAATAGCTTGATTTGTTTGTGAATAATCAGAAACATATACGATTCCGTCTTTTGTAACTGCTACATCATTTAAAAATTGAGCCTCTTGTATTGGGTAGTTTTCGATAATCTTCCCACTTTTCATATCTACAACTCTAAGGGTGCTAATATCGCTCACATACAATTTATTTTTATAAATTGCCATCCCTTTTGGTGCATCAAAACCTTTTGAAAATTCTAAAGTTTTAACTTTTCCATCAAGACCTAAGATGCTAATAAAACCATTTCCATCAATATCAAGTGGATTGCCATTTATGTTGGCTACAAAAAGTCTTTTGTTTTTATTGTCCAGTAAAACACTCTCTGGAACTTTTAAGACCGCTTCTGATTCCCACACCTTAGTTACCTCTATTGCCACTCCATAAGAGATAAGTGTTGTTAGTAATAATAAATTTTTAAACATTGAAACTCCTTTTAATTTGATTGAAAATTCTATCACAAAAAATCACAACAGATCGATTTTTTAACCATTAAGTGATAACTTGGTATACTTTATTACTAAATACGATAAATAAAATAACTAAAAAAGATTGGAATAAAGATGGAAGAAAATAAAGAGATAGATGAACAAATACCAAAACATAAAGACAAAATAGAAGCGCTTGATAATTTATCACTTGGTATCTCAATTGTTGTTGCACTTGCACTTGGTGTTGGTTTGGGATTACTATTAAAAGAGTGGACTGGATATGTTTGGACGCTTTGGTTGGGTATTGCTTATGGTGTTGCAGCAGCTTTTTTAAATGTGTATAAAGCATATAAAAAAGCTAAAGCTTCACTTGATGAATTAGCAAATGACCCAAAATACAAATATCAAAAAGAGCATGGAATAAATAAAATAGATGAAAATTAGAGAGCTTTTAAAGATATTTTTAACAATCGATTTTGTTTCATCGATTGTTGCTATTTTATTTTTTGATTTGACCATATTATTAAATATCCAAATTGCCTTTTTTAGTTCATTTTTAATTGTTATTGGCTCATATGTGGGGTTTAGAAATAATATTGTAAAGCAAAGTGAAACTTTTATAAACACAAATGATAGGGATACGATTGATGAGATTGATGATAAATTTGATCTTTATGGTGAGATAAACGAAAGTGAACTGAGTGATGATGAGATACGACAAATTATCAAAGATGAAAAAGATAAAATTAAAATAAAAGATTCAATTACAAATACAATGAAAAGCTTTAAAGCTACAACTTCAGTATATAGAATTGCTGGCTATTTGGTTTTGGTTGGTGGTTTTTTTTACCTAAACAACAATCATTTACTAAATCCAATCGCGTATTTATGCGGTTTTTTGATTGTTCCAATTATGGCTTTAACTGTCAATTTAAAATATATTAAAAGTTAGTTATAATCGCGACAATAAATACTAAAAATTGTAAAAATCTCTTTTATTATTTTTAGGATTGTTACTTTTAGCTTAAGTAATTTTAGCTTATTAGGGCAAATATCAAACAATAAGTTCCATAAGGTTTGGGACAAATTTTAAGGAAAAAATAAATTGCAAAAAAATATTAGAAACTTTAGTATTATCGCTCATATAGACCATGGTAAATCAACTCTAGCAGATAGAATTATTCAAGAATGTGGATCAGTTACAGCAAGAGAGATGACTGCTCAAATGATGGATACAATGGATATTGAAAAAGAAAGAGGAATTACAATTAAGGCTCAATCTGTTAGACTTGATTATGTAAAAGATGGGCAAAACTATGTGTTAAATCTTATAGATACTCCAGGACATGTTGATTTTAGTTATGAAGTAAGTCGTAGTTTAGCTTCAAGTGAGGGTGCTTTACTCATTATCGATAGTACTCAAGGTGTAGAAGCACAAACAATAGCAAATGTTTATATTGCTATGGAAAATGATTTAACACTTTTGCCTGTTGTAAATAAAATAGATTTGCCATCGGCTGATCCTATGAGGGTTTTAGAAGAAGTTGAAGATGCTATTGGGATTGATTGTACTGAACACAATCTAATTAGTGCAAAAACTGGAGTAGGGGTTAAAGATTTGATAGATGCTATTGTTGATAGGATACCTGCTCCAAATGGCGATGAGGAAGCTCCAACAAAAGCACTCGTTTATGATAGTTGGTTTGATAACTATTTGGGTGCTTTGGCACTTGTTAGAGTTTATGATGGAAGTATAAAAAAAGGGCAAAGTATCAAGCTTATGAATACGGAAGTTTCCCATCAAGTACTTGACCTTATGTATCCTCACCCACTTCATAGAAAAAAAACAAATGAAATTAAAACTGGTGAAATAGGGATAGTTGTACTTGGGCTTAAAACAACAGAGGGGATAGCTGTTGGAGATACTATGACAGATTTGAAAAATCCAACTGCAATTGCAATTGATGGATTTGCACCTGCTAAACCTTTTGTTTTTGCTGGGATTTATCCGATTGAAACTGATAAATTTGAAGATTTACGGGAAGCTTTAAATAAGCTTAAAATGAATGATAGCTCTATCTCTTATGAACCTGAAAGTTCAGTAGCTTTGGGAAGTGGATTTAGAACAGGATTTTTAGGGATGCTTCATATGGAAGTTATCAAAGAGAGACTCGAAAGAGAATTTGACCTTGAATTGATTGCTACTGCTCCAACGGTTGTTTATGAAGTATTACAAACAAATGGTGAAACAATTATGATACAAAATCCTTATGATTTACCACCTCCAAATAAAATCACAACAATAAGTGAGCCGTATGTAAGAGCTACACTTCTTACACCAGATGAATACTTGGGAAATGTAATAAAGCTACTAAATGACAAAAGAGGAATGCAACTTAAGATGGATTATATAAATCCAACTAGGGTTAAACTTGAATATGATATTCCTATGAATGAGATTGTTATGGATTTTTATGACAAACTAAAATCAACCACAAAAGGGTATGCTAGTTTTGATTATGACATTATTGGTTTTCGTCCAGGAAATTTAAAAAAACTTGATGTACTGGTTGCTGGAGAACCTGTTGATGCACTTAGTATTATTGTTCCCGAGGAGAAAGCTTTATCAAGGGGAAGAGTATTTGTTAAGCAGTTAAAAGAGTTGATTCCAAGACAACTTTTTGAAGTAGCTATTCAAGCAAGTATTGGAAGCACTGTAATCGCAAGGGAAACAGTAAAGTCTATGGGCAAAAATGTTACTGCTAAATGTTATGGTGGGGATATAACAAGAAAAAGAAAACTACTTGAAAAGCAAAAAGAGGGTAAAAAAAGGATGAAATCTATTGGAAAAGTAAATGTTCCGCAAGAAGCATTTATGGCAGTTTTAAAACTTGACGCATAGGAGTTTTTATGAGTAAGAAGCATTTGCAAGAATTTATTGGATTTGGTGTTGCTGGAAATTTTGCACACCATTTGGTTCAAGCTGGTGAGGCTAGTGATTTTGTTAATGTAGTTACTAAAGAAGAAAATGCGCCAAAAGGGATGTTTCCTTTTTATTTACCAAATAGTGATACATTTTTGGGAACTTATCCTTTTTCAAGCCAAACAATAATTTACCCAAAAGAGATCAAAGATGGAAATCTTCAAATGGAACCTGAGGTTGCTTTAATTTGTGAGATTATTTATGATGACAAAGGTAATGTTATTGATTTGATTCCAAATTATTTTACTGCTTATAACGATTGTAGTATTAGAAAACCAAATGCAAAGAAGATAAGTGAAAAGAAGAATTGGGGTGAAAGTACAAAAGGAATCTCATCTCAAATTATTCAAATAGACAAGTTTGAACTTGGTGGCATCATGGATAATTATTTTATTGCATCATTTTTAAAGCGAGACGGAAAAATTTATCAATATGGTGAAAATAGTGGTGTTTTAACTTATAATTATTTTTATGAAAAATTAAACAATTGGATAGTTGATACTTTAAACAATCAAGAAGATTTTGGTCCATTGGAGGATTTAAGAACTCATATTAAAAATAGTAATTTTCCAAAAGGCGCAGTGATTAGTATCGGTGCAACAAGCTACACAGAATTTGGTGAAAACACATTTTTAGAGATTGGAGATGAGATTTTTGTAGTTGTTTATGATAAAAGCAAAAACAACTTTGATAAGATTTTTGAACTTGTAAAGTCTGGTGATTTATCACTTATTAAAGGCTCAGTCTTGGCTCAAAAAATTATTTAAATTTTTGGCATAAAAAAAGGAAGCATCGTTTTCGAGCTTCCTTTTTAATTAAAAGAATTTAATTTCTAGTATCTTTTGCTAGTAAATTCTCTTTTTGGTCTCTCTTCTCTTGGTTTAGCTTCATTAATTCTTAATGTTCTTCCGTCGAATTCTTTACCATTTAAAGCTTCGATAGCTTCATTTGCACCATTATCCATAGTTACAAATGCAAAACCTTTTGCTCTTCCTGTTTCTCTGTCTGTTACTAATTTCACAGATTCCACTGTACCGAATTTTGAGAATAATGTCTCTAAATTTTCTTGAGTTGTTTTATATGACATATTGCCAACATAAATTTGCATAATCTTCTTCCTTTTTTTCTCTTTAGTTATCACTGATTATACACTTACTGTAAACGGTAGCCATATATCATTAATACTAGTGCGGACATTGTATCATAAAATTTTGAAATAGTTTCAAATTTTAAAAAAATAATCATCTTTAAGATTATTACAAAAAGCTTACTTTATAATGTTTTGTAAAAAATAACACCAGCTAAATTTATAATCTTGACTATATTTTCATTAACCAGTTGATCGAGGATTAATTTAGAGTTTTCGTCAAATAAATTTAAAATATCATCATTTGTTAATGGTCTTTTGTTTAATAAATTTAATATCTCTAATTTTGAGTATTGAGCATTTTCTTTTGTGCTATTTTTGTGCGCAATTGTAATATTTATACCATCCATTTTGTTTGCAATCTCTTCTAGTTTCTCTTTGCTTAATGGTTTTACGTCATAGGCTGGCGGTCTATCTATTGTTCCAATGTCAACTCTTAAAGGATTAACTTTTTTAATAATTTCATAAATTTTACCAATCTCTTCATTATTGTCATTTATATCTTTAACAAACAAAACTTCCAAAATTAGTTCATTTTTAAATATCTTAGAAAAATGTATTATTCCTTGAATCATCTCGTCAGAATTTAGACTTTTATCAATTTTGTCAAGTTTTTTAAAACATTTTTTCGTTGCACAATCAAGAGACAACTTTACTATATCAATTTTTAGCAGAGCAGATGAAATTTCAGACTTACCTATCAGAGATGAGTTGGATAAAATTAACAACTTTGAATTTTTTTTGATACTATTTATTTCATCTATAAGTTCATCAAGATATGGATACATTGTAGGTTCGCCATTAGCTGTAAGTGTAATTACATCAATATGTGGGTATTTATTTAGCGCATCTTTTATCTCTTTAATATAGTATTTTGGCAGAATGGAAATAGTTTGTTTCTCCATGGTTTTACTTTTTGTAAGCTCACAGTATAAGCAATCAAAATTACATTGTTTGCTATTTGGTGATAAATCAACTCCAAGACTTCTACCAAATCTTCTTGAGTTAATTGGACCAAAAGTTAGTGGTTTATTGTTTTCCATAATATGCTGTATCCTTTTTTTATTTCATCTGCAATATCTTCATCTTCTAAATCTTTGTAGATTATATGTATAAGCTTATCATTTTCGAGTAAATTAAGTTCTATAAAAGATTTAAATTGTTTGTTCGTGTTAAATTGACTATTACAAATTATGTTTGTTTTGTATTTTATTTCCAAAACTCTTTGGCAATTATTGTCAAAATTAGAAATGTTTTTTATCTCATTGTAGAGTTCTTTTGAATAGGGATTTAGTTTTAGTTTTAAACATTTTGTTGGTTCGGATAGAAGTTTTTCATTGTAGGTTGTACTTGTAAAACTTCTATCTTGACAACTAGAAAATAAGATTATTAAAGAGGCAAAAAGAAGTGTTTTATAACTACTTTTTACTAACTCTTTGACATTCACTAACAAAGTGGATTGCATTTTCAACTGGTACATCAGGTAGTATCCCATGACCTAAATTAAAGATATGTCTTTTTCCGCCCATAATATTTTGAATCCCTTCAACACAAGCAGTTGTTGCTGCTTTGTCGTATAATCTACAAGGCTCCATGTTTCCTTGAAGTACATATTTTTCCCCAAGTTTCTCTTTTGCCATCGCCATTGGAGTTCCCCAGTCAACTCCAAATACATCAAAGTTACCATAAACCAATCCTCTTTCGATAAATGCACTAACACCTTTTGGGAACATTATTATTGGAGTTTCTGGATATTTTGATTTTAGATAATCAGCAATCTCAACCATATATGACCAGCTAAATTCGTTGTATTTTGATGGCTCAATCGCAGCAGCCCAACTATCAAAGATTTGAACAACATCAATTCCGCTTTCGATTTGTTTTTCCATGTAAAGCTTAACAACTTCAGTTACTTTTTTTAGGATTTTGTGTAGAAGTTCAGGATTGCTATACATCATTTTTTTACAAATATTGTATGTTTTTGTCCCTTGCCCCTCAATCATATATGTAGCCAAAGTCCAAGGAGCGCCAGTAAATCCAATAAGTGCTTTATTGTCACCCCTTGCATCAAGTTGCTCTCTTAATAATTTAATCGTATCGTAAACATAAGTCAATTTTGAGGCAGCATCTTCCCCACCAATTAAGTTATCCAAATCAGATTGTGTTGCTATTGGTTTATCAAATACTGGTCCTTCGCCGGCTAAAAATTCTAGCTTCATTCCCATTTCATTTGGGACAACTAAAATATCACTAAATAAAATAGCAGCATCAACACCAACTATATCAAGTGGTTGAATTGTTACTTCAGCAGCTAGTTTTGGGTTATGACAGAGATTTAAAAAATTTCCAGCCTCTTTTCGCACAGCCATATATTGTGGTAAATATCTTCCAGCTTGTCTCATCATCCAAACTGGTGTATAAGGTGTTTCTAGCCCCTTACAAGCATCTACAAATATTTTACCCATTAGTGTTTACCTACTTTACCAAGAAAAAATAACCCAACTGCTAAAGCTGTGATTGATAGTGCAAAATATAACATTTCAAGCGGCGTTGCAAAATTTGTATGTAATACTTTTTGAAAAAAGCTTACAACTAATACCATGATAATTACTTTTGCTATTTTATCTTTAAGTTGATCAAGCGAGTGAATTGCTAAAATTGTACTTCCGTTTTGCTCATCTCCATCATCTGCTGCATCGATTTTTGAGATAAAAAGTTCATATATCCCAAAAGCAAAGATAAGCATAACAACAGCTATTAGATATAAATCAACAGCCCCAATAATTCCAGCTACTATATCTTCATGAAAATGTTCAGGGTGCGCTCCTGTTGCTATTGTTTCAAATGTGTAAGCAGCAACACCAAAAATATCCATACTAGCAACTATAAAAAGTACAATTGAACCAAGTAGACCAAATATTACAGCTAAAATAACTATAAATCTACTTTTCCAAAGTCCACCTTCAAAAATTCTTTCTAACATTTTTCAGCCTCCATTTCAATCCACTTAAATGCAATTCTAATTGCATTTGTTGCAGCCCCAACTCTAACTTGATCGGCAACATTAAAAAAATGTAAAACATTTGGTTTGTAAATATCTTTTCTAATTCGCCCTACATATGTAAAATCTGTGTCAGTTGCGATAATTGGCATTGGGTAGATACTGTTTTCTAAATCATCGATAACTTTCATATTTTCAAAATTTTCTAAAACTTCTCTACATCTCTCAACATCAACATCAATATTTTCACCAAAAGTTACAGTTACAGACTCACTATGGCTTCGTAAAACAGGAACCCTGACACAAGTGGCAGCTACTTGAAGATTTTTGTGTAGTATTTTTTGAGTTTCATACACCATCTTCTCCTCTTCTTTTGTAAAACCACTTGGCATAGCTTTGTCAACTTGAGGGATTACGTTTAGTGCGATTTGATGTGCAAATGCTTCGATTTTACTCTCATCAAGTCTAAATGCAAAAAAGTCTTGCATTTGTAAAACTAACTCCTCCATCCCTTTTTTCCCAGCTCCACTTGTAGCTTGATATGTGCTAACATCAACCCTTGTAATTCCGTATAAGTCATCAAGTGGTTTTAATGCTTGTACCATTTGAATTGTTGAACAATTTGGATTTGCAATAATTCCACTTTCTCTCCAAAGTGAAATGTCTTCAGGATTTACTTCAGGCACAACAAGTGGAATATGTGCATCCATTCTAAAATGGCTAGTGTTGTCAATAACAACAGCACCACCCTCAACAGCAAATTTTGCAAATTTTGCACTAATACTTCCACCAGCACTAAAAAAAGCTATATCAACATCATTTTCTTCAAAAACTGTTTCTGTAAGCTCAACAACTGGATATTCTTTCCCTCTAAATTCAATATTTGTTCCAATGCTTCTAGCGCTTGCCAATGGAAGTAGATTTCCAACAGGAAAATCCATCTCATCTAATATTCTAAATAACTCTTCCCCAACGGCTCCAGTAGCCCCAACAACAGCAACATTATATTTTTTCATTATTTATCATCTCCATTATTATCATCTCCATCGTCAATATTAAGCAAATTTATATTTTCGTTAGTATTTATTGTTTCTTCTGTTCCGTTTAGATCATCAAGATTTAAGTTTTCTAGTTCATCATCTTTCTCTTTAGGACATTTTGCAATACTTACAACTCTATCACCTTTGTCCACATCAACAATATTTACTCCACTTGTATTTCTACCAGCCTTTCTGATTGTTTGCATATCAACTCTTATCATTTTTCCAATACTTGTAAGTGCCATAAGGTCTTGATTTTCATCTACAATGACATTTCCAACAACAGTTTTACCTGTTTTTGCAGATAATTTCATAGAGATTACACCACTACCAGCTCTATTTGTAATTCTGTATTCTTCGACAGTCGTCCGTTTACCAACACCACTTTCACTAACTGTAAGTAGTTCTTGTTCCTCGTTTTCAACAACTTCAGCATCAACAACATAATCTTTAGGGTCTTTGAATTTAATCCCTCTCACCCCTCTTGTTGTTCTGCCTTGAGTTCTTGTTTTTTCAGTTTCAAATCTAATAACTTGCCCAAGAGCTGTAAAAATCATAAGATATTTAGATTCAGGAAGTGTAATTTGAGCTGTTATTACTTCATCTTCATCATCTAGTACAATTGCTCTAACACCATTGCTTCTGATGTTGCTAAATTCACTAAGTTCAGTTCGTTTTACAATACCATTTTTTGTGAAGAATGCTAAAGATTTTGAACTATCAAAATCGCTTGTTGGAATTATTGCCATAATCTTTTCATCCTCTTTAAGGTTGATTAGATTTACAACAGCTTTCCCTTTTGCAATTCTGCTACCCTCAGGTATTTTGTAAACTTTCAGCCAGTAAAGTTGCCCAAGATTTGTAACAAACATTAAAGTATCATGAGTGTTACTTACAAAGAATTTTTCTATAAAATCATCATCATGTGTAGTGACTGCGATTTTACCTTTTCCACCACGGCGTTGCATCTCATAAGCTTTTATTGGAACTCTTTTTACATATCCATTGTGTGTTATTGTAACTACCATTGGCTCATTTGGTATTAAGTCTTCAACATCAATATCATCATAACTATCTTCAATTTCAGTTCGTCGTGCGTCTGCGTATTTCTCTTTCGTTTCTTCCAATTCTTCTCTTATGATTGTATTTAGTTTTTCTTCAGATTTTAAAATCGCTTCAAGTTCAGCTATAAGCTCAAGAAGTGCTTTTAGTTCCTCTTCTAGTTTTTCCCTTTGAAGTCCAGTTAATCTTCCAAGTCGCATATCAAGAATAGCTTTTGCTTGAATTTCACTTAGTCCAAATCGCATCCTTAATTTATCATTTGCATCAGCATCGTTTTGACTTCCTCTGATGATTTTTACAACTTCATCAATATTGTCTAAAGCAATTTTTAAACCTTCTAATATGTGTGCTCTTGCTCTTGCTTTTTCAAGGTCAAAAATTGTTCTTCTAATAATTACCGTTTTTCTGTGATTTAAAAATACTGTTAATACTTCAGGTAGTGTAAAAATCTTTGGCTCTTTGTTGTGTACTGCTAGAAGGATTGTTCCAAAAGTTATCTGCATCGGTGTTGTTTTGTAAAGATTGTTTAAAACTATTTCGGCCATAGCCTCTTTTTTAAGTTCAATTACAACTCTCATTCCATCTCTATCAGATTCATCTCTTACTTCACTTACACCATCAAGAATTTTATCTTTCGCTAGAGTTGCTATTTGCTCAACTAATCTTGCTTTATTTACTTGATATGGAAGCTCATCAATAACAATAATATCTTTTTTATTTTTGATCTCTATGTGATGTTTTGCTCTAACTCTAACTCTTCCTCTACCAGTTGTGTATGCATCAATAATACCTCTTCTGCCAAAAATCGTTCCACCAGTTGGAAAATCTGGTCCTTGGATAAATGCCATTAGATCCTCAGCAGTTGCTTTTGGATTTTCAACCATATGAAGTAGGGCATTCATAACTTCTGTTGGATTATGTGGTGGGATTTTTGTAGCCATACCAACCGCAATTCCTTCACTTCCATTTATGAGTAAAGATGGAATTCTAGTTGGTAGAACAGATGGTTCTTTCCCTGCATCATCGTAAGTTGGAATAAAATTTACTGTATCTTTGTCTATATCTCTTAAGATATCTTCACTTATTTTTGTCATTCTAGCTTCTGTATATCTCATGGCAGCAGCACTATCACCATCAACTGAACCAAAGTTTCCTTGACCATCAACAAGCGGTGTTCTCATTGAAAATTCTTGAGCCATTCTAACAAGCGCATCATAAACAGAGCTATCCCCATGCGGGTGATATTTACCAATTACATCCCCTACGATTCTTGCTGATTTTTTGTAAGCTGCTCTTGAAGTTAGATTTAACTCATTCATAGCATATAGTATTCTTCTGTGAACTGGTTTTAAGCCATCTCTTGAGTCTGGTAAAGCACGACCTATAATTACACTCATTGAGTAATCAAGATACGAGGCTTTCACTGAGTCTTCAATTTTTATTTCCCTTATATCTTGTTGGAAAAGATCATCCATTTAATCTCCTTAATTTTTTTTCAAATGAAATTCATCCATTTGGATTATGTTTTATCTATTTAATGTCTATAAAAAAGTGTTGGAGTTTATCTAAAATATATATAAAAAAAGGTTAAGATAAATATATCTTAACCTTTCATTTTATTTTTACAATTTACTATTGTTTGCTATGTTTGTGGTCCATAATCATTGCATAAGCTTCATCTTTTAATTTTAACTTAGCTTTTTTCATTCTTTCAATTTCAAGATGATCAATATGATCAACTCCGCCAACTTCTGCTTTTTCTAATTTATCATGTAAATCATTATGTTCTTCAAAAATTTTTTTGAAATGAGCGTTTGTAGTTTTTAATTCTGTAACTAAATCTCTGTATTCGTGAAACATTTTCATCCTTTGTTGTTAAATTTTTGGATTGTAGCTAATGGCTACTAAAAGTTGGTTTAATGGTTAGCCTACGATGATACCTTCGGTATAACATCTTCGGTTTCTATCCTAGAAAAGCAAAGCAGTTTGCTTTTCTTAACGGATTTCATGTTCTATAATCGGCGTTTATCTTAACATATTCATAGCCTAAATCACACCCATAAGCTGTAAATTTACCGTTTCCAAGACCTATGTCACAAGTTATTTTAAATGAATCTTGCTGAAGAATGGTTGCTGCTTTTGCTTCTAATTCTTTTGTGAAAAGTATCTCACCTTTCCTATAAACAATAACATTTTCAAAGCTGATTGTAAGTGCATTTTCATCACAATTAGCTCCACTTGCACCAATTGTAGAGGCAATTCTTCCCCAGTTTGGATCTTCACCAAAAAGAGCAGTTTTTACCAAAAGTGAATTAGAAAGATTTTTTGCTATTAATTCTGCTTCATTATCATTGCTAGCTCCAATTACCTCAAATCCAACAGATTTTTTTGCACCTTCGCCATCGCTTACAACAAGCATTGCCATATCGTTCATTACTAACCTAAGAGCTTCTTTGAAAGCAGTTTTGTTATAACAATAGGCTTTTTTGTTTGCCATCAAGATAACAGTGTCGTTTGTTGAAGTGTCCCCATCAACACTTATTGCATTAAAAGTTGTATGCGCATTTTCCAAAAGAGCCTGTTTCATATCTTCTTTTGGAACATCGGCATCCGTACAAATAAAGCAAAGCATTGTTGCTAAATTTGGATTTATCATCCCAGCACCTTTTGCAACTGCTCCAATTCTAAAACTATGACCATTTTTCATAGTAACTTCATAAAGACAACTTTTTGGATACGCATCGGTTGTCATAATTGCACGAGTTAGATTTTCACCGTTTTTGTTTTCTAAGTTAAAAGTTTTAGCACCTTCTAAAATCTTATCTTTTGGTAATCTTACCCCTATTACTCCTGTGCTACTCATTATTGGGTTGTCAATTTGTGGTAAAGATTCTCTAAGTTCTAAAAATAACTCATTTATATCATCAATTCCGCTTTGTCCAGTCATAGCGTTTGCATTTTTAGAATTTATCAAAACAAAATTTGATTGTGTATATCTTCGTTGATTGAAATGTTTAAGTGGAGCGGCTTGAAATTTATTTTTTGTAAAAATTGATTCAACTTCGCACATTGCGTCACTATAAATAAAGCCAATATCTAGTTGATTATTTGCTTTTAATCCAGCGCTTATACCATCACAATGAAATCCTTTGATGTCGCTAATGTACCCCTTGATTGGTAGTATTGAAAACATAATTTACCCCTTGTTTATAAATTGATTAGTAATAAAAAAAGGTGTATTGCAAGAGCAACACACCTTTTATGTCAAATTTAAAAGCTTATGAACTTTTTTTCAATGTTCTTAATTCTTTTGCACAAATTCTAATTTTAGTAGAAGTTCCATCTTCAAGTTGTATTCTAACACTTCTTAAGTTTGGTAAAAATCTTCTTTTAGTTTTGTTTTTAGCATGACTTACATTGTTTCCGCTCATTGGACCTTTTCCAGATATCATACATCTTCTTGCCATTTTATTCCCTTTTGTATAATCGTATCGATTAAAAAATTTTCGCAATACTACTTAAAAATATTTAAATTATTGCTTAAATTTCTCTTATTTTTTTATTTTCTGTTCATTTTGCTTATCAGTCTGAAATCTATCTTTGTAAGTACATTTTTTACATAACTCTTCGTGTGCAATATTTTTAGCAAAATCATCAATAATTCTTTTAGATTTTTCACTGCTTAAGATATTGTTTAATGTTTCATCTTTGATATTTCCGAGATTTATAATTCCAAAACCATCGAGGCAACATGGCACAACAACACCGTTACTTAGTATTCCAAAATGTGAACTCAATCCTTGACAATAGCCGTCTGTTAAAATATTTGATTGTAAAGTGGGCCAGCTAAAGTAATTGTCAAAATGTAACAATATCTGATTTTCTAACCTTATTTGTTTCTCTAATTTCTTATCTTCTAGTTTGATTTTAAAGTGATTTTCTAAAATATGAAATACTTTTTTATTGAAATCATTTTCGCTATTGCTATCATCTAAATTCCAAAGTCTAAGATTTATAAAGTTATGAATTTGATTTTTTAATTTTAACTCACATAGATTTAGTATTGGAGTCATAAACTGTTCGAGTGATACTTTCATCTCGTTTTTATTATAACTATTTAGTGAGAAATTTATTTGTCTGATTGCTGGATTTAAAAAAAGATTTGCATCGAAATTTGTAAGAAAATATCCAGTAGTTGTGATCTCAACTTTTAAATTGTGTGCCTTTATTAGATTGATGTAGTCTTCTAGGTTTGATAGCGTAAGTGGATCGCCAAAAATATGCAAAGTTATTATTTTTGTATAGTTTTTGACTTGTGATAATATGCTATCAAAAAATTCTAAACTCATGGTTTGTGGTTTTGAAATTTTTGTTGGGCAAAATGTGCAAGACAACCCACAGATATTTGTGATTTCAATATAAACTTTATTAAATTTCATGTTTTAACTTCTGCATGAATTAAGATAAATAAAAAAAGGAAAGTCAAAAGACTTTCCTTTTTTGTTTTTTGTGGCTTCAAATTAGCTACAGTGCCCGCCACCACAACATGTAGAAGCTTCAGTTGCTTCAACAGTTACAGGTGTTGATTCCCAGATTCCATGTTTTGTACAGTAAGCATGAGCAACTAGGTTTAATTTACCCATTGCTCTGATGCTAAATGTTACTTCACAATGTGATTTTTCATTTCCTAAAGTTCCTGGTACAAAATCAGCTCTAGCTAATAACGTTTCACCGTTAAAAAGTGAGATATTTGCTATATAGTGATCAAAGTCATCTGGATGTGTGTATTCATTTCCCATTTTTACAGTTACTTTAAACATTTCTCCTTTTGTAACACTAGAATCACAATGGATAAATGGAGAGTGTCTATCTATGTAATCTTTTTTAGCTTCCCTTTCAACTGTATCAATATCTACATATTTATTAATTTTTGGCATTTTTTTTCCTTTTTTAAATGAATTTTTCATTTTGTTCTATCCACTTTGCCTTGATTGCACCTTAGCAAAATCACCTATGCGCTTCTTATTTTAAAGTTGATAAGTGTACTATAATTTTTTTTAAGTCATCTGGGTCAAACATCATTTAATTGTTAACTTTAAGAAAAGAGATATTTTTTGTCTTATTTAGCTATAAAAGATGCTATAGCAGATATCTGGGCATCTGATAAGTTCTTAACTTGCCCTTGCATAACCACTTTTTGAGCTCCTCCATAAGTTCCAGCCTTATAGCCTTTTAGAGCAGAGATAAATTGTCCTTTTTTAAAATCTTTGATAATTTTACTTTTGCCAAGTGCTGCTTTTTCACCTTTTGTTCCATGGCACCCTGCACATTTTTTGTATAGTGATGCTCCATTTTCAGCAGCTAAAAGTGTAGTTGTAAGTGTCAGAGATAATATAGCAGTTGTTAATTTTTTATTCATAGTTTCCCTTTTTGTTTAGATTGCTAGCACTTTTTCAAGAACTATTGAAAATTTCTCTTTATTAAATGGTTTAATCATCCAAGCTTTAACACCTAGTGATTTTCCTAAATTTTTTAACTCTTCTTTGTTTTCTGTTGTAAGCATAATAATTGGCGTGTATTGATGCCCATCTAATTTCCTAATAGCTTCAATCATTTCTAGCCCACTCATTTGTGGCATATTGACATCACTAAAGATTAGGTCAAATTTTTGATGTTTTGCTTTTGCTAATCCTTCGTACCCATCAGTTGCTGTAACAACATTTAGTCCAGCTTCAAAGGCAGCCTTACTTGATAAATTTCTTATCAGGCTTGAATCATCAACAATTAAAATTGTTTTTTGAGTCCCAAGTTTTTTATTTATTTCTTTATTTATTTTCATATCATTAATATAATGAGCATTTTGTTTAATCCGTTTGGTGTTTGTTGGTAGGAGTTGCACTTTCAGTTCATCTTCTATGCTTTCAATAATTGATTGAGTGTAGTTGTCTATAATTTTATTATTAACATTTTTTTCACTTAGTGTTTCCAAGACATCAGTTAAATTTAGGATAATATCTTTTAATTCATTATCAAATATTATTTCCCCCATTCTAATCTGATCGAGTAAATCCTCAGCAAGATGTGATAGTTCAATTATGTTGTTAAATCCAAAAAAGCTAGCATTCCCTTTAATGGTATGAATGGCTCTAAAAATATCTTTAATGCAATTTGTGTAATCTGTAAAATCTATATTTTCTATGTCATCTCTTATTGTGTCAAGTAATTCAGTAGTGTCATCATAAAATATACTTGCATCAATCTCCATTTGTGTGCCTTTGTTGTAATGTATCTGGTGATACTAACTCAAAAGGAATAAGACAACGCTTAAAAATCTTTGGCTACAATTTATCAATTAACACAGGAGAAAAAAATTGAAAATCGGAATACTAACAGTAAGTGATAGAGCAAGTGCAGGGATTTATGAGGATATAAGCGGTTTATCTATAATTGACACATTAAATGAATATTTGTTATCAGAATGGGAGAAATTTTATGAAGTTATACCAGATGATAGGGAGCTTATTGAATCAACCCTTATTAAAATGACTGATGAATTTGACTGTGCATTGATTGTTACAACTGGTGGAACAGGACCATCATTGAGAGATGTTACACCAGAAGCAACAGAGGCAGTTTGCAATAGAATGATGCCAGGCTTTGGAGAACTTATGCGAAGTGTAAGTTTGAAATATGTACCAACTGCTATTTTATCAAGACAAACAGCAGGACTTAGAGGGGATACGCTTATTATTAATTTACCAGGTAAACCAAAATCAATTCGTGAATGTTTAGATGCTGTTTTTCCAGCTGTTCCTTATTGCTTGGATTTAATGGGGAGAGATTTTATGATTTGTAATGAAAATGTTGTAAAAGCTTTTAGGCCAAAAGGTTAATTATTTTTTGTATTTTCAAAATTTGGTCTTTTCGCAAAAAGGTATCTTTTTTTGAAATATGCATCATCTAAGTCATCAACTGCAACACCTTTTTGCGTTGATGCATGTATCATTTTATTGTCACCAATATATATTCCAACATGTGAGACAGTTTTTCTATAAGTTGTAAAAAAAAGTAAATCCCCAACTACTAGATTTTCTTTTGATACTTTTTTACCTAATGCTGCTTGTTCGATTGAGCTGCGTGGCAGTTTGAGTCCAATTTTTGCAAAAGTTCTCTGAGTGAAAAGTGAGCAATCGTAAGTTTTATCTCTATTGTTTGAGCCAAACTTATAAGCACTCCCAATTAAACTAAATGCATTTTTAACCATCTTGGTAACTTTATCATAGTAATTTGCACCTTTTTCAAATGTTATCTCTTTTGTGTATTCACTATAATCTTCATCTTCGTCATCAATTTTTGGTTTTTTTGTTAGTGTTGTTATGATTTTATTTTTAGGTTTAATCAAAATTGGTTTGTCGTTATCGAATTCGAAAAATTTTAAATCGTCATCTCGCCAATCATTTCCTTGAGTGAGTATAGTTTCTTGTTTTTTTACAATTTCAATCTTCTCTGATTTTTTTGCGACTTCAACTTTTTCAGGTTTCTCTTTTTCAATCTTCTCTGATTTTTTCGCTAATTCTTGAGGTGCTTCTTTCTCTTTTTGTATCTCTTTTGATGAGTATTTTTGCTTCATGTCTTGTTTTATTTTTGGCTTTTCATCTAATTGCACACCATCAAAAAGATTGATGAGTTTTGCTGTTGATTTTTTTGGTACTACTTCTGATTCATTGGTGCCAAAAAGTGAAATTAATTTCTTTCTATCACTTTTTTCCAAAGCATTTAGAGGTGTAAAGTATGAAACTAAAAATAATAATATTATCAATTTAAAAGCTTTCATAATTTTAACCTTTGCTTATTTTTTATTTTGAAAGTAGAGAAAAAATACCAATAAATGGCGTAAAATCTGTTTCATATGAACTATACCAAAGATTTATTTTTTTTTTGATAAAATCATTTTAACTTGGAAAAGGATAAAAAGTAATGATTTATACAAATATGGATTTCAATGGCAAAGATATTTTAATTACAGGGGGAGCAGGATTTATAGGGAGCAATATTGCATTTTATTTTCAAAAAAATTATCCTGATGCAAATATAGTTGTATTTGATAAGTTTAGGAGTGGAAGAACATTAGGCAACGGAAATCCTGAGAGCTTCGGACACTATAAAAATCTTTTAGGTTTTTTAGGAACTGTTATTAGTGGGGATATTAATTGCAGTAGTGATTTGGAGAATTTAGAAAAAAATTATAAATTTGACTATATTTTTCACGAAGCGGCAATTAGTGATACAACCGTAAGTGAACAAGATTTGATGATAAGTACAAATGTAAATGCTTATGAAAATCTACTTAAAATTGCAATTAAACACAAAGCAAATATGATATATGCAAGTAGTGCAGCTACTTATGGTGATAGTGATAGATTTGAGGTTGGTTATGAGAGTCCAAATAATGTTTATGGTTTTAGTAAATTGATGATGGACAATATCACAAACAAATATATTAAAAGTGGTGTTGATATAAGTATCGTTGGACTTAGATATTTCAATGTCTATGGAAAAGGTGAGTTTTTCAAAAACAAAACAGCTTCAACGGTAATCCAGTTTGGACACCAAATTTTAGGTGGAAATGCACCTAAGCTTTTTGAAGGAAGCGATAAGATTTTAAGAGATTTTATATATATTGATGATGTTATTCAAGCAAATATCTTAGGTTGTACTCCTAAAAAAAGTGGAGTTTACAATGTTGGAACTGCAAAAGCTAGAAGTTTTCAAGATATAAGTGACATCGTGCAATCTGAACTTAAAACAACTTATGAGACTTTATATATTCAGAATCCATTTATTGGGCAATATCAATTTTTTACAGAAGCCAATATAGAAACAACAAAAGAATTTTTAGGGTATGAGCCACAGTTTTCACTTGAAGATGGTATTAAAGCCTATATTCCTGAGATAGAAAAAGTTTATAAAATAGAGGTGAAAAAATGTTAATAGGAGGAGCAAAGCCAAGAATTTTAGTTGTTGGAGATCTTATGATTGATCACTATTTGTGGGGAAATTGTAATCGAATATCCCCTGAAGCACCTGTCCAAGTAGTTGATATCAAAAAAGAAACAACAGTTTTGGGTGGTGCTGGAAATGTTGTAAATAATCTGAGGGCTTTGGGTGCTGATGTTATGGTGATGTCTGTTGTTGGAGATGATGAGGTTGCAGGCGAACTATCTTTGATGTTGGATAATGCTGGTTGCGATAGATTTTTGATACTTGATGAAAACAGAAAAACAACAAAAAAAAGTAGAATAATAGCCTCACACCAACAAGTTGTCAGGTATGATAAAGAGTCAAAGCTACAAATTGATGAGCTTTGTGAGAGGGAGCTTGTGATTAAAATCTTTGAAACTATTCATCAATACGACCTTGTGATATTGTCTGATTATGGAAAAGGTGTTTTGAATGAGAGTTTGGTTCATAAAATAATATTTGCTGCAAGTGGGGCCGAGATAAAAGTTTTGGTTGACCCTAAAGGGGAAGACTATAGTAAATATAGAGGTGCATATCTTTTAACACCAAATAAAACAGAAGCTTCATTAGCAACAGGCATAGATATAGTTGATGATGCAACTTTATTAAAAGCACTTAAAAAACTAAGAGAAGTTGCTAGCTTAGAAGTCCCTATGATTACACTTAGTGAAGATGGCATTGCAATTTTAGATGGTGAAATAATTATAAAAAAACCAACAGTTGCTAGAGAAGTCTATGATGTAACTGGTGCAGGAGATACTGTTATTGCTAGTTTGGGATATTGTTTGGCAAAAAATAACAATATTGAAAAATGTATCGAGTTTGCAAATTTAGCTGCTGGAGTTGTTGTTGGTAAATTAGGAAGTGCAACAGCAACTTTAGATGAAATCGAAGAGTATAAAAGCACTTTACATAAAAGTAGTATAGAATCACACATAAAAACATTTGATGAAATTAGGAAAATATCACAAAAATTAAAAGTAAAAGGTAAAAAAATAGTTTTTACTAATGGTTGTTTTGACATACTTCATCGTGGACATGTTAGTTATCTTGATGTTGCTAAATCTTTTGGTGATATATTAATACTTGGATTAAATTCTGATCAAAGTGTAAAAAGAATAAAAGGTAAAGATAGACCAATTAATAATCAAGAAGATAGAGGATTTATTTTAGCAGCTTTGGAAAGCGTTGATTATGTGGTTAATTTTAGTGAAGATACTCCTCTTGAGCTTATTAAAGTAATTTGTCCAGATATTTTGGTAAAAGGTGCTGATTATGAGGGGAAAGAGGTTGTAGGAAGTGAAATTGTAAATGAAGTGAAACTTGTAACTTTTATTGATGGTAAAAGCACAACAAGTACAATTGAAAAAATAAAAAATAAATTATAATAAAATAGGAGAAAAAAATGTTCAAAAAAATTGTATTAGGAAGTGTTTTAAGTAGTGGTTTAGCTTTTGGTATGGGGAGTGCAGATATTAATATCAACAATAATACTCTACAAATTGGTGCTGAATTTGGTTTAAACAATAGCTACAATCTTAACAACAACAGTAATTATTTTATGACGGCTAGTTATTTAAGAAGTGAAGATGACAAAGATGCAAAAAATACACAAACTCTATCATCGGTTGGGTTAAAAATTGTAAACCCTTATGTTGATAATTATGGCTTTAGTCTTGGGCTTGGGATAAAAGGTGTTATTGCTGATGGTGGTGTAAAAACTGCAGTTGCTGCTCCACTTGGCTTATTTGCAAGTTATATGGTTAATGAGCAAATTCATATTGATGGTGAATTTGGTTATGCACCTAAAGTTTTATCATTTAATGATGGAGAAACATATAGAGAATGGAATTTGAAAGCTAACTATAAAGTTATAGACAATGGTTTTGCTTATATTGGTGGAAGAGGTATAGATACAAAATTTACAAACAATACAGAAGTTTCGTATGATAAAACTGTTTTCTTTGGATTTAAAGTTCAATTTTAAGGAATTATTGTGTTAAAAGCTATACAAGATGAGTTTGCAAACCATATAGAAACAATAAAAATGGTTCAAGAAACTATGGAAAATGATTTGATGTTTGCATCAAAAATGGTGATTGAAACTCTTAAAAATGGAAATAAAATTTTGATTTGTGGAAATGGAGGCAGTGCAGCTGATGCACAACATTTTGCTGCTGAACTTACAGGGCGATACAAAACCGAAAGAAGAGGGCTACCTGCAATTGCACTCACAACAGATACAAGCGCAATTACAGCTATTGGAAACGATTATGGATATGAAAGAATTTTTGATAGACAAACAGAGGCACTAGCAAATAAAGGTGATTTGCTTATAGGTATTAGTACAAGTGGAAATAGTAAAAATGTTATCAATGCTTTTAAAGTAGGATCAGCTTTAGGTTGTCGGACACTTGGTATTAGTGGGCGAGATGGTGGTGCAATGAACAACGAGTGTGAATTTAATTTGGTTGTACGAAGTGATAATACACCTAGGATTCAAGAGATGCATATCCTTTTTATCCATACCATTTGTCAAATTATCGACAACAACTTTAAGTGATATTCTCTTTTGATATTTTTTCGTTGAAGCGGAACATTTTAAAACTCATTTACTTGAAGTAAACTTCGTTTTAAAATAACCCACCCCGCCTGAAAATATCTAAAAAAATAATATCATTTTAATTACATAAAAAGAAATTATTATTATATTTGTAATGAAAAAAGGGACACAATGGAAACTTTAACAACCCAACAACAATCTTTTTTACTAAGTACCCTTAGGGATGTTCCTGATTTTCCAAAAGACGGAATAGTTTTTAAAGATATAACAACATTACTAAACAATCATGAAGCATTCAATCTTTTGATGAGTCATCTTGAATCGAAGTATAAAAATCAAGGTTTAGAATATATAGCTGGGATTGATAGTAGAGGATTTATATTTGGCTCAGCTCTTGCTACAAGGCTTGGTATTGGATTTGTACCTGTTAGAAAAAAAGGGAAACTCCCATCTAAAACAATATGTGAAAAATATGAACTCGAGTATGGTTTTGATGAGGTTGAGATACATATTGATGCATTTAAAAATAAAGTTGGTGCAAAAGTTCTTTTGATTGATGATTTGTGTGCAACAGGTGGAACAGCTGAAGCATCTGCTAAACTTATAATCGAGACAAAAGCAACTCTAGTAGAGGTTTGCTTTTTAATTAATCTTTCATTTTTAGATGGTAAAAATAAAATTGAAAAATATGCACCAGTTTATAGTGTACTTAATATTTAAAGGAAAATAAATGACAATTGCTAATAACTATATCCCAAAACCCTCAAAATTTGACCCAGATGAAAATGGGCATTTTGGAATTTTTGGCGGACGATATGTTCCAGAAACACTTATGCCAATCCTTTTGGAACTCGAAGAGAGCTATAAAAAATATAGATTTGATAAAATTTTTTGGGGTGAAGTAAATGCACTTTTAAAAGATTATGTAGGGCGACCAAATCCGTTATATTTTGCAAAAAATATCAGTGATGAACTTGGAAGCAAGGTTTATCTCAAAAGGGAAGATTTAAATCATACAGGCGCACACAAAGTAAATAATACAATAGCTCAAGGACTTTTAGCTAAAAGACTTGGTAAAACAAAGGTTATAGCCGAAACAGGAGCTGGACAACATGGTGTTGCAACAGCAACTATTGCAGCTCTTATGGGATTGGAGTGTACTATTTTTATGGGTGCCAAAGATGTTAAAAGACAAGAACTAAATGTATTTAGAATGAAACTTTTGGGTGCTAAAGTTGTTGCTGTTGAGAGTGGAAGTCGTTCGCTTAAAGATGCCATGAACGATGCGATAAGATACTGGGTAACAAACGCAAGGGATACTTTTTATATTATCGGAACAGTTGCGGGACCTCACCCATATCCAATGATGGTTCGTGATTTTCAAGCTATTATTGGGTGGGAAGCACGGGCTCAATTTTTGGATATTGAGGGCAAATTACCAGATTATGTTCTTGCTTGTATTGGCGGTGGTAGCAATGCTATTGGGATGTTTAGTCACTTTTTAGAAGATGAGAGTGTTGAGTGTATAGGTATTGAAGCTGGTGGACATGGGATAGAAACCGATATGCATGGTTGTAGTCTTAAAAAAGGGAAACCTGGAATTTTACATGGGCAATGTAGTTATCTCTTGCAAGATGAAGATGGACAAGTTACTGAAGCTCATAGTATAAGTGCTGGACTTGATTATCCTGGAATTGGACCAGAACATAGTTATCATCATGATTTGGGAACTGTAACATATGACAATATTACAGATGATGAGGCTATGGAGGCTTTTATATGGCTCAGTAGAAAAGAGGGTATTATCCCAGCTTTTGAATCAGCGCACGCTATTGCATATCTTAAAAAAGCAAAAGATAAATTTCTTGGGAAAACAGTTATTATAAGTTTGAGTGGTAGAGGTGATAAAGATATGGTTCAAGCCAAAGAAATTTTAAAGTTTGATTAATGGTAAATTTTTTTAAAAACCACTCTGGAAAAATAAGTTTTGTTCTTTTTTTGTTTTTGTTCTCGTATTTAGGATATAACTTATATCATGCTCCTGTTTCTGGATTGGAAAATAAATTTTTGTATCTTATGAAAGAATATGGATATATAATACTTTTTGCTTGGAGTGTTTTAGAGGGTGAATCTGGGCTTATTATGGCTGGTTTGCTTTGTAGTACTGGTGATATGAACTTGTATTTGGCTATTTTTATAGCTGGACTCGGTGGCTTTGTCGGGGATCAAATATATTTTTATATTGGTAGGTACAATAAAAAATATGTGTATGCAAAATTTAAAGGTCAAAGGAGAAAATTTGCTTTTGCTCATTTGCTTCTAAAAAAATATGGTTGGCCAATAATTTTTGCTCAAAGATATATGTATGGAATGAGGACAGTAATACCAATTTCAATTGGTCTTACAAGGTATGATGCAAAAGCATTCGCTTTTATAAATCTTATTAGTGCTTGGTGTTGGGCAGCTATTACAATAGTACCTGTGTGGTATTTTGGAGATGAGATTTTGGATTTATTAAAAATAGCAAAAGAGCATTGGTATTTTGCTTTACCTTTTGCTGGACTTTTATTATGGAGTTTTGTGTCATTTTTTAATAGAGCTACCAAAATACCTGACAGAAACAATAGAAGACAAAATTTGAATTAGGAGAAAGATATGAAACTGAATTTAATAGAAGAGAAAATAGAAGTTGAATTAGAGATCATTTTAGTTAAAAATAAAAACATCACAAACGATATCGAAATTTTAGAGAAGCTTGATTTTCAAGGTGAAGCTGATACAACAGCACTTTTACCAGAACTTGGAAAACTTTATGTAGGGTGTGGAGAGCCACAGAGTGATAATATTAGATGTGCTGTTGCTGGGGCTATGAGGATATTTGCAACTACAAATTTTAATGAAGCTTTGATTGAGGCTTCAAATGATGAATTTTTGAGAGAGATAGTTGAGGGGATTGAACTTGGAAGCTATGAATTTAAAAAATACAAAAGTAAAAAAGATGATAAGAAAAAAACTAAAAAAACTATCAATATTTTGGTAAGCAAGGTTGAGCCAAATATAATTGAAATCTTTGAAGATGCTATAAATCTTACAAATAGTGTAAATATGGTTAGGGATTTTGTAAATACAACCCCTGAAGATTTTTACCCAAAAATAATGGCCAAAAAAGCAAAAAAGATCGCAACTCAAAATAATCTTGAACTTAAAATATTTGGTGAAAAGTATTTTAAAGAGGAAAATATGGGGGCAATAAGTGCCGTTGGAAGAGCTAGTCGACATGATTCAAGACTTATACACTTGACATACAAACCAGAAAATGCTCTTAAAAAAATAGTTCTTGTTGGTAAGGGTTTAACCTATGATAGTGGTGGACTTAGTTTAAAACCAGCTGATTTTATGGTTACTATGAAAGCTGATAAAAGTGGTGGAAGTGCAGTTTTAGGGATTATTAATGCGGTTTCTAAAATGAAATTACCTATTGAGATTCATGCCATTGTTGGTGCAGTTGAAAATATGATTGGTGGCGATGCTTACAAACCTGATGATGTTTTAGTAGCTCGTAATGGAAAAACAATTGAAGTTAGAAATACAGATGCTGAAGGTAGACTTGTTTTAGCTGATTGTCTTTGTTATGCTCAAGATGAGATAAAAGATTTTGACTACATCATCGACTATGCAACACTAACTGGTGCTTGTGTTGTTGGTGTTGGACATTATACAACTGGAATTATGGGGAACAATATTGAACTAAACAACAAACTTCAAGAGTGTGCTTTAAGAAGTGGAGAGTTGGCAACGGTACTCCATTTTAATAAGTACCTTAAAAAAACAATCAAAAGTAAAATAGCTGATATTTGTAATATTTCAAATACAAGATATGGTGGAGCAATAACTGCTGGTATGTTTTTAGATGAGTTTATAAAAGATGAAAACAAACAAAAATGGATACATTGTGATATAGCTGGACCTGCTTATGTTGAAGAGGTTTGGGGATGCAATCCACATGGGGCTAGTGGAGCTGGGGTTAGATTTAGCGTGGAGTTTATAAAAAATCTTATTTCGGAGTAATTTGTGGCAAAAAATGAATACAAAAAATTACAGAAGTTAGCTGATGAGAGAGCTGAAGTATATTTAAGTGAGCAATTTAAAGCTCTAATTGATGAAGCAGAAGCACAAATTGAGCAGATTGAACCTGCTGATTTGTATGCTTTGGGTAAAAATTTTGTATTGGTGGATGTTAGGGAATTTGAGGAGTTTGGAAGTGGATATATAAATGCCCATCATAATCTAACAATACCACGAGGTAAATTAGAATTTATGGCTATTAAAAAAATAGCAGAAGTTTATGGAACTGATGCAAATATTGTAACTTATTGTTTAAAAGGTCCAAGGGGAAGTTTGGCTGGTTATCAGCTTAAAAAGATGGGTTTTACAAATGTTAAAAATCTAAAAGGCGGGATACTGAATTGGCTGGAGCAAGGTAATACAATCCATAGCTATTTGGGTGAACTTACTTTGGCACACAAGATTTAGCCATTGGTTTTTGTATGATAAAAGTTTTACTCCTTGAAGATGACGTGTTATTCAGTGAGACATTAATTGATAGTTTTGATGGAAGTGATTTTGCTTTTACACATGTTAGTGATGGGGAAAAATTTTTAAATTTGGCTTACGAGGAGAATTTTGATATTTTTCTACTTGATATTAATGTACCTTTAGTTGATGGCATATCAAGTTTAAATCAAATAAGAGGAGTTGGAAATACAACACCTGCTATTTTTATAACTTCCTATAAAGATAAAGAGACTTTGAAAAATTGTTTTTTAAGTGGTTGTGATGATTATCTTACTAAACCATTTGATAGTGACGAACTACAACTTAGGATAGTTTCTGTTTTGAAACGAAGTGGTAAGGCTATTGATATTTTAAAATTTGATAATCTTATTTATAATCCATCAAATAACACAATTTATAGAGATGATGAATTGGTTATAGATGGCGGAAAAGTAGCTGAACTTTTTAAACTTTGCTATGAAAACAGAGGTAAAATAGTCACAAAAGAGATGATAGCTTCAAGACTTTGGAGTTTTGATGCGGATTATAGTGAAGGTTCACTGAGGGTTTATGTTACAAAACTTCAAAAGCTTTTTCTTAATAAAAAAATTCATAATGTAAAAAATATTGGCTATAAAATTGAGTTCTAAGTATAAAAATTTTCTAATCTCAAATTATATAATCGTTGGTTTTATCATATTAATTTCACTTGCTTTAAACTATCTTTTGATGAGTGAATTTGGTTTTTCACAAGTTTTATTTTTCCCATTTACTTTTTGTTTGATTTTTGGCGGATTGATTTTGTATAAATATCTTAGTAGTTCGATTTTTGATGAGTTTTTCAAAAGTGATAAACAAATCGATGATATGATAAAAAAAACACTTCACGAACTCAACACTCCTGTTGCTACAATCAAGATGAATATCAAAATGCTTCAAAAAAATATAATAGACGAAAAAGATATAAAACGGCTTCAAAGGGTTAATGATGCTTGTGAAAACTTACTTGATTTGTATCAAAATATGGAATATGAGATAAGTTCAAAAATTGATAAAATTAAAGTTCAAGAGTTTGATATTGGAGAAATTGTCCAAAAAGCTATTTTAAAAGTTGAAGATATAAAAGGTGATATAAAAATTATAAATAATATTAAAAGTGAGATTTTGTATGGAGATAAATTTGGCTTTTTAGTGATGGTTGATAATCTTATCTCAAACGCTATAAAGTACAACAAACAAGATGGAATGATTATTTTAAGTAACGAAAATCATATTTTAAAAATAGAAGATACGGGTTTTGGTATTGGTACAAAAAGTATATTTAAAATTTATGATAAATACTTTCAAGTTGATGTTGAAAATAGTGGAATAGGGCTTGGGCTTAGTGTTGTAAAAGAGTATTGTGATAAAAATAATATCGTGATAAAAATAGATTCAAAAGAGGGAATCGGCTCTAGCTTTTATCTAAATTATGAATTTTGCATATCTAATAAAATCAAATATTAAATTAAAATCACACGATAGCAATTTAATATTAAATGTACAAACCTTATTTATTTTTTAAACTCTCATATATAATTTTATATTTTACAAATGAATATTCAGTCTTATAAATTATAAAAAGTTCAATAAAAATATTTATTGACACTAATTACGCCACTTTTAGCTATTTTTCATAGTATATTAAATATACAATATGTTGTTTATTTAATATATATTCTGTTAAAATTAATTATTATTTAAATTTAAAAGCTAAAAAGGTAAATCAATGACTATAAATCCAAAGGATATATCTGAAAGAATCCCACAAGTATTGTATTATAAAAAGATTTTAGGCGATTTGGGACAAAATTGGAATACTTTAAATTTGCTAAATCAAGTAAATGATAGTGGCGAAAGTATGGAAAAAACCCAGAGTGAATTCCATTTTCTTAGTGAAGAGTTGTTGTTACACTTAACTAATGAGAGTTTAAAACAACTTTCAAATCAAATTAATTCAAAGTCTCAAGTTGTTATTGATATTTTGGTTAGAAATTTATTTGAACGTACTGCTGATATTGGTTTCTTAGCTACAGATGATTCGATAAGGGAATTTATTAATGAATATACTACATATTATCATGAAATTCAATCTTATAGTCAGTTTAATGAAAGCCACGATGGTTGTCAAAAATGCCCAGAACCTTTTAAGAGCGAATGTGAATCAAATAATAATAGTTTAATTTTAAATTCAATAAAAGATATTTTATGTACTAAAAATAATCCAACAAGACAACGGGCTTTAAAGCAAAAACTTGACTTGCTAAGTAAAACAATAAAACAAAGGTTTAGGGAGTATGTTGAAAAATATTCTGTTTATTTTGATGTTATTGTCACTGATCCATCCGGAAATGTTTTAGCCTCATTAGATGAATCAAATAAAGTTACAAAAAGTACCGACAAAATTATTAATGAATCTTTAAATACAAAAGATGAATTTGTTGAATATTATGGGATAAGCGATTTTTCAAAAAATAATCAGCCGTTATTGTTGTATGGCTTTAAGATTTATGAAACAAATGAGAAAATTGGTAACCCAATAGGTGTTTTAATATTATGCTTTAAATTTGAAGATGAAATGGAAGGGATATTTTCTTTTTTAAATAGTGGGACACAGAATTTTACGATGGGAGTATTGGATAATACCAATTCTTTGATTTCTACTAGTAATAAATTTATTTTTCCTATTGGAACTAAAGTAAAATCATTAGTAAGCAAAGATGTTGAACTTATAGAATATGGCGGTAAAAAATATCTAGCTAAAATTTCTCAAACAAGAGGTTATCAAGAATTTTATGGGCTTGGATGGAGAGGTTGTTGTTTTGTGTCTTTGGAAGATGGATTTCATGATACTCATTCAAATATTTTGCATTCAATAGACAATAAAATTTTAGATTCAGTTATGAGTTCCCCCTCATTATTTTCGAAAGAATTGCAAGATATTCCAATGAAAGCTAAAAAAATACAAGACGATTTAAGTAGAACTGTTTGGAATGGCAGCCTAAAACAGCAAACACTGATTGCAAAAAAACTTCTTAGTCAGGTAGCTTCAACAGGACAAAAAACAAATTTGATATTTAATGATTCGATAGAATCACTTCATGAAACAGTTTTAAACACAATGCTCGGAGTAGTTACTTTTGAAGCTGCTCTTGCTATTGATATTATGGATAGAAATTTGTACGAAAGGGCTAATGATTGTAGATGGTGGGCATTAACTGACAAATTTAAAACTATTTTGTCTAAAGAAAATATAACACATGACGATAAAAAAATTTTGCACAATATTTTGCACAATATCAACAATCTTTATACTGTCTATGTGAATATTTTTTTATATGACTGTAATGGAACTATCATTTCGGTTTCAAATGATGAGTATAGTGAATTTGTTGGGTTTGAACTAAGTAGTAATGCTGTTAAAAATACTCTTCAAAATAGGGATTCGCAAAAATATTTTGTAACAAACTTTGAATCAACAGAGCTATATAGAAAAGGGTATACATATATTTATAATGCATCAATAACAAATCAAGCTCAAGATAAAAATATTGGCGGAATAGGGATTGTATTTGATGCTTCAGAACAGTTTAAAACTATTTTGGAAGATATATTACCACAAAGAAATTCAAAAAACTATTTTTCAGTTTTTGCTGATCGTTCAAAAAAAGTAATATCAACATCGAAAGAGCAAATTATGATTGATTCTTATTTGGACATCCCGAGTGATTTTTTTAATCTTGAAAAAGGTCAAAGTTATAGCTCGATAGTTAAATACGAAGGGTGTTACTATGCTGTTGGTTCGCATGCTTCAAAAGGTTATCGGGAGTACAAAAATAAAGACGGATATATTAATGAAGTTATAGCGATTTCATTTTCAATGTTAAGTTGCGAAAATGAATCTGGCGATCTATTGCAAAAAAAAGAAAGTCATTTTTCTACTGCACTTTATCCAAAAACTACGCAATCAATAGTTGAAGTCGGTACTTTCTTTTTGGGCAACTACTGGTACGGTTTTGAAACACAAAATCTTGATGGTGTAGTTAGTATGGATGAAGTTCAAAGGGATACTAACTCTAAAATTTTTATTGGTAGGATTTTTTATAAAAATCAATTTGTGGAGATTGTAAATTTGCACAACTATTTAAATATTACCGATTCAAGTGATAATCAAGTTATTATTTTTAAAGATAGTGAATCTAAATTAGTTGGATTAATAATTGATTTTCTTGGACCAATTTGTGAAATACCACAAGACATGATTGGCGATCCAAAAGGAATCTTTACATCAAGAGAGAGTTTTGTAGAGATGATTGCAAAACCACCTCAAGGGGTTACAAATAAAATCTTATCAATAATAAACCCAAATAAATTAATTGAAACTTTGAGTAAATTAGTTGACTACTAAATACATTCCTAACTACATATGATTTTTATTTGTTGTTAGGTTTTTTCTAAATCTGTGGGCAAGAAATATGTAGCCCTATTTCATCAAATTTATTTTTTACTTTCTCAATCGTTTGAAAGTTAACTCCCCAATAATTTTCACTTTTTACCCAAACACGAACCATAAGAGTTATTGAACTTTCACCCAATTCTTTGACTGCTACAAAAGGTAATTCTGGTTCAAAAAGTATCCTTGAATCATCGTTTAAAACTTCTAAAATAGCTTCTTTTACAAGTTTGATGTTGTTGTTGTAGTTGATTTCAAAAACCATATCAACTCTTCTTGTTGGTTTTCTTGAATAGTTTATAATTTTGCCACTTATGATGCTTGCATTTCCTAAAATTATCATTTTATTGTCACCAGTTTTCATAAATGTATGGAAAATATTGATCTCTTCAACTGTTCCACTAACACCTCCAACTTCAACAAACTCATCAATTTTAATTGGCTGAAATAAAATAATCATAATCCCAGCACTGATATTTGATAATGTACTTTGAAATGCCAAACCAATAGCTAAACCAACAGCTCCAAGAACAGCGATAAATGAAGTAGTTTCTATCCCAATTTGGCTAAGTGAAGCTAGAGCTACAATTACAAGCAAAAGTCCGTAGATGACACTTGAGAGAAATTTCCCTAAAGTTTTATCAAAATCTGGTGTTTTACTTAACCCTTTTATGATTATGTCTGTGAATACTCGTGCTAATTTTTTACCAATATAAAAAATCAAAACACCAATTGCAATTTGAACGGAATGGCTAATAATAAGATCAAAAGTGATATTTCCCATACAATCTCCTAATTTAAAGTATGAGATTATAGTTAAATATTATGTAATATCTGATAATGTGTCAATTCTATGATTTTAAAAAGGTTTTATGGTGAGAATTTTATTTGTAAATATTTTTGTATTGTTGTTTTTTATCGGCTGTGGTGGTGGTAGTTCTACAACTTCAACTACCGGAGGTGGTGGTTCTAGCAACAATACGCCCACTATCAAAAAAGGTATTTTTGTTGATTCACCGGCTTATGGTCTTTATTATAAAACTGCAACACAAAGTGGATACACGGATGATAAAGGTGAGTTTACCTACATAGATGGTGAAACCATAGAATTTAAATTGGGTAATTTATCTTTTGGAAGTGTAAGAGGAGGTGAGTTAATCACCCCCTATACCATTTCAAATGACACTAATAGTGATACTCCAAGTAATAATACAATCAATATGGCTATTTTGCTTCAAAGTTTTGATAGCAATAGAAGTGATAATATTTTGGATATGAGACAGCTAAAAGATGTTAATTTTAGTGACATAACATTAAATGCAACCCCAGAAGATTTAGGTTTAAAAGTCACAACTTTTCTTAGTAATAATAGCAATATTGGCGACACTAATTTTAGAACAAGCATTTCGGCTGATGATGCAAAAACTAATCTTAGAGATTATGTGGTTTTTTCAGATAAATCACTTGCCGATCCAAAGCGTTCAAATCAATGGCATATTGATAGCTTAGGATTGTCAAATATTTACGGAAAAAGTAATGCAAAAACTTATATTCAAATTGTCGACGATGGTTTTGATAGTAACCATGAGGATTTAAAAGCGAATTATGATGCAAATAGGTCGTGGAATTTTGGAACAAACCAAAATGATCCAACATCAGCTTCAGATGAGTTAAGCCATGGTACTAAAGTTGCTGGAATAATTGGAGCTAGGGGATTTAATGGTATAGGAATTAGGGGGATAGTCCCTTATGGTAAAATTTCAGGTTATACATATTTGGGTGAAGATATAAATGGAGCTAGTATGGGTGGAATAGAGAATCTTGAAAAAGCTTGGTTTAGTGGTGATAATGCTAATGATATATTAGTTAGCAATAATAGCTGGGGATATTCTATTGAATCATATTATGACAATGAAGATATTTTAGAAAAAGGTGCCACGCTGTTAAGAAACGGCAAGGGTAGAGTGTATGTTTTTGCTGCTGGAAATGATAGAGTTGATATAGATACTCCAACTAAAAAATTATATGGAAATTCAAATCTTTCCAACACTGCTAATGGACCTTATTCTATTGCTGTTGCTGGGGTTGGATATAATGGTAAATTTGCTTCATACTCTTCACCTGGATCAAATATTTTAGTTAGTGGATATACTAATGACATAACAACAACAGATAAAAAAAATGGCTATACAAATTATTTTAATGGAACAAGTGCCTCAGCACCAATGGTTAGTGGAATTTTGGGACTTGTTCTTGAAAATTGTCCAGATTTAACTTACCGAGATGTTAAGTATCTCCTTGCAACTACTTCAAAAAGAACAGATACAACCAATTCAACTTGGGTAAAAAATTATGCTAATTTATGGCATAGCACAGATTATGGATATGGAATAATTGATGGTGAAAAAATTATTAATAGTTGCAAAAGTAACTACACTCTTTTGCCAGATGAGATACAAGTAGAAAGTGAAGCTTTTATTGAAGATGTTTGGAATCCTACTATTGTTAATGATACAGCCAGTGTAGTTTTGGATTTAAATATTTCAGATAATAACATCACAAAAACAGAGTGGATTGGCGTCTATATTGATTTCATTCATCATCGTCCAGCTGATTTACAAATTCTTTTAACATCACCAAAAGGGACTAAAACTGAATTGTTAAATAGTGAAAATGCACTTGATGAGAGTGAAGGATACTATCAAAAATATGTTAGTTTTAGACTAGCAAGTCAAGCGTTTTATAATGAAAAGCCAAAAGGGATATGGAAATTGGAATTTAAAGATAATAGATTAAATGGCAAAAACGGTGACATAATATATGCGAAGCTTGAAGTTAGGGGACACTAAAATGGTAAAAATAATATTGCTAGTTATGGTTTTTATGTTAAATCTATTTGCTACAAATATCACTATCAAAGATAAAGGGCGACTTGAAACACTTGATGTTGTTAGAAATGGAATTTCAAATGATGTTAGATATCGATATGGTGAGTATAAGTTTTATAACAATTCATTTCTTTTGGTTAAATTTAATCAGATAACACCAGAACTTATATCTTCATTTGAAGATAAATTTGGATTAAAATTGGTTCAAATTTTGGTAATTGGATATTATGTTTATCAATTTGATGGAGATATAAATGAAAAAGTTTCGTTAATATCAAAAGAGGAAAATGTCCTGAGTGTAAAACCAAATTGGATTTCAAAACCAAATAAATATTAAATATTTAGGGTAAATTATGAGATGTGTAACTTGTGAAAAATTATCTTTTTATATGATTTGCAAATCTTGTCAGGCGAGGTTTTTTACACCTGTATTTAATAAAAGAGAGATTAGTAAAAACTTTTTTGTTTATAGTTTTTATGAATATGATGTGGTTAAAGATTTATTAAATAGTAAATATCAATTTTACGGAGATAGAATATATAATATTTTAGCAAAGTTATCTTTTGCAAAATTTGCTTTAAATTTTGATTTTATAGATAGTGTTGATGTGGTTGCCATTGATGATCACACAAGACACGATTTTTCCCATACAGCAATATTGGCAAAACATCTAAAGTCAAAACTTTTAAACTATAAAATTGATATTTTAAAAGCAAACAATCAAATAAAATACGCAGGTAAAACACTAAAATTTAGAAAAGAAAATCCAAGAGATTTTGTCTACAAAGGGTTAAAAAATAGGATTGTCATCCTAGTAGATGACATAATTACAACAGGTACAACGATACTTGAAGCAAAAAAAGTTTTGGAAAAAAATGGCTGTAAAGTCCTTTTTGCTTTAACGCTAAGCGATGCAAAATTTTGATTTTCATTAATTGATACTATTGGAATTGTATGTTATCCTTGCCTTATGAAAAATATAATCGAAGAAATTTTTAATAAAGTAAGTTATTGGCAAGAGAAACGATTGCTATTAGGTGCAATTGATCCTTCTTATTTTCAAAATAAAAAGATTATGGTTTCACTTTTAAATATCTCTTCACAGCTTGTTTCGGCTGAAAATAGTGCGAAAAAAGATATGTGGAATCACCAAATAAAAAAATACAATATGGGTGATGATATTTTAATAAGTGTAAGCAAAGAACTTTTGAGTGATGAGGATTTTGCATCAAGTGCTATTGTTAAATACAATAGAACATATATTTATTTAACACAAGAACTAAAGTCAAACAGAGATTTGGCTGTAATGGCGGCTCAAAATGAAACAACAGATAATCCAAATAATGAGCCAATTTTAAAATATATGTCTGAAAAACTTCAAGATGATATTGAAATTTCAGCGTTAGCTACTATGAGAAATATAGAAAATTTAAGATATTCAAGACAACTCCAAAATAATAAGTATTTTTTAGCAGATATGATAAATCTACTCTATGAAGATGATTTGAAATATAAAATTTTAAAATATATGAATCCAGAACTTCTAAAAGATAAAAGATTTATAAGTAAACTTGGTTGTTTTGATGGGCTTTGTGAAAATTTTAGGGGTGACATGTTGTTTGTTGCTTATTCGGTTGAAAACGATATTAAGATATTAAGAAAAACAGAAATTTTTGATGAAAGAATTGTGGAAGCAGTATTTAATTCAAAAGATTATGCAAGGGATAAACATAAGTCTTTGGTGATATTGTTTAGATATATTGAGAGATTTAATAGTGATTTTGAAGAGCTTGATGGGAAAATAAAAGATAAGAAACTCCTTGGGAGACTTTTTTGGGAATTAGCACAAGTTGCAGTTGATGACTTATTGTAGTTAAAAATATTTGTAAGATTTAAGGAGAGATATTGGTAGGAATTATAGATTATAACATCGGAAATTTGGCATCTGTTTACAATGCTTGTAGCCTAATTGATACAAAAGCAGTAATAGTAAGCAATCCAGATGATGTTAGAAAATACGATAGAGTTATTTTACCAGGTGTTGGTGCTTATGGTGATGCGATGGAGTATTTAAAAAAAACAGGGATGGATATAGCTGTTTTAGAGTTTGCTAAAAGTGGGAAACCTATGATTGGGATTTGTCTTGGGATGCAACTTTTATTTGATAGTAGTGAGGAGTTTGGATTTACCAAAGGGCTTGGACTTATTTCTGGTGAAGTTGTGTCATTTGATAAAACAAAAATGGATATGGAAAATCACAAAATACCACATATGGGATGGAATAAAATTTTTAATAAAAACAATAAGCTTTTTGATGGATTGGAAAATCCATATTTGTATTTTGTCCACTCTTATCATGTAAAAACTGATGATAAATACACAATTGGAACTACACATTATGGTTATGATTTTGTTAGTGCGGTACAAAAAGATAATATTTATGGTTTTCAACCACACCCTGAAAAAAGTCATGATAATGGGATAAAGATACTTAAAAATTTTATGAAACTATAAAAGTATGAGTAGCCAAAAAACAACTACAAGTTTGAGTTATCAAATTCTAAAATATTTCTAAAAAGGGAAAAAATGAAAAAAATAGTTATAACAGGTGCTAGTGGATTTGTAGGGACAAGCTTGACAAAGGTGTTTAAAAATGAAGGGTATGAAGTTGTTGCAGTTGATAGAAAAGATTTAAGTGATATTGGAAAACTTGCTTTAGTTTTAGATGGTGCAAGTGCTATTGTAAATCTAGCTGGAGCAAATATCGTTGCAAGATGGAGTGATGAGTATAAAAAATTACTTTATAGCAGTAGATTAAATACTACATCTGCATTAATTGAAACAATTGGGCTTTGCGAGAATAAACCTGAAGTTTTAATCTCAACTTCAGCAGTTGGAATTTACAAAAACGATAAAGAATACAATGAAGAAAATATTGAGTATTGTGATGATTTTTTAGGAAATCTTTGTAAAGAGTGGGAAGCTAAAGCACTTGAAGCTGAGAATTTTGGAGTGCGAACTGTGATATTTAGATTTGGGATAGTGATGGGAGATGGTGGAGCGTTGGCAAAAATGTTGCCACCTTTTAAATTTGGCGTTGGTGGAACTATAGGTGATGGAAGTCAAGCGTTTTCATTTATCCATATAGAAGATTTAATGAACTGCTATCTATTTGCTCTAAATAACACTTTAAGTGGAGCTTACAATTTAACTGCCCCAGTTCCAACAACAAATAAAGGACTCACAAAGGCTCTTGGAAAAACATTGCATCGTCCTACAATCTTCCCTGTGCCAGAATTTGTTTTAAGGCTAATTTTTGGAGAAGGTGCAAAAGTTTTAACAGATGGACAGAGTGTTGTGCCAAAAAGATTACTTGATGCTGGGTTTAAGTTTGGATTTAAAACGATAGAAGAGACGATTGAAAATTTAGTAGGAGAAAAATAAAATATGGAAATATTACCAGCGATAGATTTAAAAGATGGAAAAGCGGTTAGGCTTAGTAAAGGGCTTATGGAGAGTGCGAAGATTTATAGTGATGAACCTTGGCAGGTTGCTAAAAGATTTGAAGAGCTTGGGAGTAAGTGGATACATATAGTTGACCTTAATGGTGCTTTTGCGGGAGTTCCTGCAAATTTGGAACAGATACGAAAAATCAGAGAAAATTGTAATCTTAAGATGGAGCTAGGCGGTGGAATACGAGATGAAGAGACTATTAAAATGTATCTTGAACTTGGTGTTGATAGATTGATTCTTGGGAGCATTGCTGTTAAAAATCCGCAGTTTGTAAAAGATATGGCTTCAAAATATCCAATTGCTGTTGGGATTGATGCACTTGATGGAATGGTTGCTGTTGAAGGCTGGGCTGAGGTTTCAACTATGAAAGCTACCGATTTGGCAAGAGAGTTTGCAAATGTTGGAGTTGAAGCGATTATTTGTACAGACATCTCAAAAGACGGGATGCTTTGCGGTGTAAATGTTGAGTTTACTGAAGAAATCGCCCTTGCTAGTGGAGTTGAAACAATAGCAAGTGGCGGAGTAAAAGATATAAATGACATCATTAATTGTAAAGCAAATGGAAATATCGCTGGAGTTATCGTTGGGAAAGCATTTTATGAGGGAACTTTGGAGTTAGAAGAGGGATTTAGAATATTAAATGACTAACAACCTAATCAATTTTATAATCAAAAAATATTTAAAATATGACAATAAAAACCCATTTATAAGTATCACAGCACTACTGTCTTTTTTTGGGGTGGCTATTGGTGTGATGGTTTTGATTGTTGCGATGTCTATTATGAATGGTGTTTCAAAAGAGTTTCAAGATAAGCTTTTTACTATGAATTATCCACTTAGTATCTACCCAAAACTTGAGCCAACTGTTAGTAAAGAGTTGCTTTTAAATCTTGAAGCAAAGTTTCCAGATATGTCATTTTCTCCATATATTAGTTCTCAAGTGATGATTCAAAAAGAGGGTATGATGAGTGGAGGGCTTTTATTTGGTGTTGATATGTTAAAAGAAGCAAAGATAAATAAAATTTACAAAGAGGCTTTGCCACCTAATGCTACACAAAACAAATTTGACATCATAACAGGTGCTGGGATAAGCGATGAGCTTTTACTTGTAAATGGCGATAAAACCACTTTATTTTTTAGTAGCCTTGATCCAAATGGATTTAGTATGATGCCTAAAATGAAAAGATTTAACTATCAAGGTAGTTTTATATCGGGACTTACTGCTTATGATAATGCTTATATGTTTACATCTATTGAGGCGCTTCAAACTATTTTGCAAAGAGATGAAGATACTTATGATGGAATTCATATCTACTGTGCAAATCCTATGGTTGATATTGAAAGAATTAGAAAAGAGTTACCTGAGTTTGAAGTTGGCGTGATTGGCTGGTGGCAACAAAATGGAAACTTCTTTAGTGCGATGGAGCTTGAAAAACAAGCGCTCTTTCTTGTGTTGATGTTGATTATTTTGATTGCTTCACTAAATATCATAAGTTCACTTCTTATGACGGTAATGAGTAGAAGAAAAGAGATAGCACTATTACTTTCAATGGGTGCCAGTGAAAATGAGGTTAAACAAGTATTTTTTCGATTAGGGATGATTATTGGTGTTGGCGGGATATTTTTTGGACTAATTCTTGGATTTATCGGAATGTATATTTTGGGTAATTTTGACATTATTTCACTACCTGCTGATGTTTATGGAACAACAAAATTACCAGTTTCACTTGATATTTTAGATTTTGTATTTATTATTTTAGGCTCATTTAGTATTGTTTTTTTATCCTCTTATTACCCTGCTTATAAAGCTACAAAGATTGATGTTTTAGAGGTTTTAAGAAACGAATAAACTCATCTCAATCATCAGTTATTAAGCAACTTTTGCATATAATCTTCAAATTTTTTGTAATATAAAATCAAATTTAATAAGGAAAACAAATGCCAAAAAGAGAAGATATAAAAACCATTTTGCTTATAGGCTCTGGTCCTATTGTTATAGGTCAGGCATGTGAGTTTGATTATAGTGGTACTCAGAGTGTTAAAACTTTAAAAGAATTAGGTTATAGAGTAGTTCTTATTAATTCAAATCCAGCAACTATTATGACAGACCCAGAATTTGCAGATAAAACATATATAGAGCCAATCACTGAAGATGTGATTGCAAAAATTATTGAAATTGAGAAAGTTGATGCAATTTTGCCAACAATGGGTGGACAAACTGCACTCAATGTTGCTACAAGTATGTATGACAAAGGTATGTTAAAGGGAATAGAGTTTTTAGGTGCTCATCCTGATGCTATTAAAAAAGGGGAAGACAGGCACCTTTTTAATGAAGCTATGAGAAAAATTGGTATGGATTTACCTAGAAGTGCAAATGCTTACAATCTTGAGGAGGCTATTAAGGTTGTTAAAGACATAGGCTTCCCTGTAATAAGTCGTGCTTCATTTACACTTGCAGGTGGTGGAAGTGGAGTTGCGTATAATATGGAAGAGTTTAAAGCTCTTGCAACCGCTGGACTTGAAGCTAGTCCAATTAGTGAAATTGAGATTATGGAATCTATGCTTGGTTGGAAAGAGTATGAGATGGAAGTTATCAGAGATAAAAAAGATAACTGCATCATAGTTTGTTCAATCGAAAATCTTGACCCAATGGGTGTTCACACAGGTGATAGTATCACTATTGCACCAGCACTTACTTTGACAGATAAAGAATATCAAAATATGAGAAATGCATCTTTTGCAATTCTAAGAGAGATTGGTGTTGATACTGGTGGATCAAACGTACAATTTTCAATTTGCCCAAATACAGGTAGAATGATAGTAATTGAGATGAATCCAAGGGTAAGTAGAAGTTCGGCACTTGCTTCAAAAGCAACTGGTTATCCAATAGCAAAAGTTGCAACACTATTAGCAGTTGGGTTTACACTTGATGAGATTGAAAATGATATCACAGGTACTACTGCTTCGTTTGAACCTGTTATTGATTATATTGTTACAAAAATTCCAAGATTTACTTTTGAAAAATTTCCTAAAGCAAACTCAACTTTAACAACTTCTATGAAATCTGTTGGTGAAGTTATGGCAATGGGGAGAACATTTAAAGAATCTATTCAAAAGGCACTTTGTTCACTTGAAACTGGACTTTATGGATTTAATCCAATTGAAGCAGATATGGAAACAATAAAAAAAGAGATAATTAGACCAAATTGTGATAGGTTGCAATATCTTATGCAAGGTATGAGAGAAGGGCTTACAAATCAAGATATTTTTGAATTATCAAAAATTGACCCTTGGTTTTTAACTCAGTTTAGAGAAATTTGTGATTTAGAGCATAGTATTAAAAAATTTGGTACATCAATTTTAAGTGATGAAAAAAATCTAAGATTGGCTAAAACTTTTGGATTTAGTGACAAAATGATTAGCACGCTTATTGGTTGTGTTGAAGATGATATTTATGAGGCTAGAAAAAAATTAGATATCACTTTTGAATACAATGAAGTTGATACTTGTGCGGCTGAATTTAAAGCTCTAACTCCATATCTTTATTCAACAACAAATATAACATCATTACCAAAAAAATCTGTTTGCGAAGATAAGCAATCAAAAGTTTTAATTATTGGTGGCGGACCAAATAGAATAGGGCAAGGGATAGAGTTTGATTACTGTTGTGTTCATGCTTCTTTTGCGTTGGCTGAGATGGGGATAAAAACAATTATGTACAATTGTAATCCTGAAACTGTAAGTACAGACTATGATACAAGTGATGTTCTTTATTTTGAGCCTATTGATTTTGAGCATGTAAGAAGTGTGATAGAGCATGAGCAACCTGATGGTATTATTGTGCATTTTGGTGGACAAACTCCGTTAAAATTGTCAAATGCAATTCATAACATGGGTGGGAAAATAATTGGGACAACCGCTGAAGTTATTGATTTGGCAGAAGATAGAAAAAAATTCTCTACATTTGTTGAAAAAGCTGGATTATTGCAACCAGAGAATGGAACAGCTGTAACATTACATGAAGCTTTAGAAATTGCTCAAAGAATAGGTTATCCAGTCCTTGTTAGACCATCTTTTGTGCTTGGTGGAAGAGGTATGAAAATTGTTTATAATGAAGCTGAACTTAAACTTTATATGGATGAAGCAGTTAGCGTTAGTAATGACGCACCAGTTTTGGTTGATAAATTCTTGGATCGTGCGATTGAGCTTGATGTTGATTGTATTACTGATGGTGTTGATGTTTATATAGGTGGAATTATGCAACATATTGAAGAAGCTGGAATTCACAGTGGAGATAGTGCTTGTAGCTTGCCACCGATTAGTTTAGATGATGAGATGCTAAAAGAGGTTGAAGAGAAAACAAAAACTATGGCACTTCTCCTTGGTGTTAAGGGTTTGATGAATACTCAATATGCAATCCATCAAGGTAAGATTTATCTAATTGAAGTTAATCCAAGAGCTAGCAGAACAGTACCATTTGTTAGTAAAGCAACAGGAATCCCTTTGGCTAAAGTAGCTACTAGAGTTATGTGGGGCGAGAGTTTAAAAGATGCTTTAAATGTCTATGATAAAAATCAAAAAATTGTTAAACTAAATACTACAAATAATATTTTAAAACCTATCCTGAAAGGTCATGTAGCTGTTAAAGAAGCTGTTTTTCCATTTAATAAACTGATTGGAGCTGACCTTATTTTAGGACCAGAGATGAAAAGTACTGGTGAAGTTATGGGGATTAGTAGTAATTTTGGAAGAGCTTTTGCAAAAGCACAATGTGCAGCTAAAAATCTACTTCCTGATAATGGTGGAAAAGTCTTCTTGTCATTAGCTAGTCTTGATAAAGAGTTTGCGCCAAAAATTGCATCTGAACTTATATCTTTAGGTTTTAGTGTTGTGGCAACTGGAGGAACTTACAATGTTATCAAAGAGGCAAATGTTGAATGCACTAAAGTTTTAAAAGTTAGTGAAGGTCGACCAAATATTACAGATAGTCTTATGAATAATGAAATAGTTATGGCCATAAATACAAGTGATGGGAAAGAGGTGAGTAAAGAGGATGGAATGACAATAAGAAGAACAGTGCTTAGAATGAATATCCCGTATGTTACTACTGTTGCTGGTGCAATGGCTTCTATCGAAGCTATAAAATCTCAAAAAGATAAAACAGCACTTTATCCAAAATCAATTCAAGATTTTTTGGCTGATTAAAGAATAAATATGGACAAAAATAAAATTTATTTAGTCCAAAGTGACACAACTGTTGGCTTTTCATCTCTTAATAATGAAAAGTTAGCAGAGGTAAAAAATAGAGATATAAATCAAAAAACTCTTATGGTGATAGATTGTTTTAAAAAGCTAAAATCTCAAACTCGTATCCCAAGCAAATACAAAAAAATTGTTAGAAAATCAAAATTTACAACTTTTATATATCCAAATCAAAGGTCATTTAGAGTTGTTTTACAAGATATGGAGCATTTTAATTTTGTTGAAAAGTTTAATGCAATATTTTCAACATCAGCAAATGAGACAAAAAAATCATTTTCATACCAATATGCATATAATAAATCTGATGTAATCGTTTTTCAAAAAGATGATTTTATAGAGACTAATGGTTCAAAGATTTTCAAATTTTCAAATTTTCAAATCAAAAAAATAAGATAACTATTCCTCTTTCTCTTTTGGCTGATCTTCTAAATTTTGCATAATAAGTGAGTCTGTAATTTGATTTTTAAATTTTGCATCTTCTAGTTGTTGGATTAGAAATTTATTCTCTTCTTTGAGTGACATATAGTGTGCATACAGTCTATTTATATCTTTACTTACATAGTATATATTGTTGCTTAGGTATATTTTCGGCAATGATAAAAGCATAATCGCACCAAATATAATCCCTATAAAATATACAGATCCCTTTGGCGTAAAGATAACTTTTTTATCTATATGATGTTTAATATTAATCAAATTTAAAAACCCTCATTTTTGAACTTCTACTTCTTGGATTTTTTTTAATTTCATCATTTGTTGGTATTATTGGTTTTTTTGTGATTATTTTCCCTTTTTGGTTATTGTTACCACATTCACAACGAAAAACATTTTGAGGGCAAATGCACTTTTGACTCCATTTTTTAAAATAGTTTTTCACTATCCTATCTTCTAATGAATGAAATGAAATAATAGCCACGGTACATCCTTTAATATTTGCCATTTCAAGTGCTTTAAATAGGTCTTCAAGTACATCTAATTCGTGATTTACTTCAATTCTTATTGCTTGAAATGGAAGCGTTGCTGGGTGAAGTTTACCTCTATGCATATTTTTTTCAAGCATTAAAGAGAGTTCTTTTGCACTATTAAATGGTCTATTTTTTATAATCAGTGATGCAACTTTTTTATACTCTGCAACTTCACCATATTCTTTTAGGATATATTCAAGTTGATTGATTGAGTAGGTATTGACAACTTCATAAGCACTCAGTTTGTTTGTTTTATCCATTCTCATATCTAAAACATCACTATGAAAACCAAATCCTCTGTCATCTTTGTCAAGTTGTAATGATGACACACCAATATCAGCTAGTAAGCCAGTTATTTTTTTATCAACAGTTAAAGAGATGATATCTTTAAAATTTCCTTTGTTGAAGATTATTCTGTCACCGTGTTTACTAAGTCTATCTTTTGAGAATATTAATGCTTCATCATCTTGGTCGTTACAAATCATTTTTATATTTTTATTATTTTCTAATATACCATTTGTATGTCCACCATAACCAAGTGTACAGTCAATTATATACCCATCATCAATATGATTAAATGTTTTAACAACTTCGTCGTATAAAACTGGAATGTGCGGTATCTGGTTCAAAATATTCCTTTATGAAATTAATGGATTTAAAATTCGCGGATTATATCATATAAATGCTATAAACTATTGTAATATAGGGATATTAAGGAAATACAAAGGTTGAATAGTATAAAGTTTTACACAAAAAAATTAAAGGATTATAATATGAACAAAGCTGAATTCATAGATGCTGTTGCTGAAAAAACTGGTTTATCTAAAAAAGACTCTAAACTTGCTCTTGAGGCAACTTTAGAAACTATCACTGAAGCACTTGCTAAAGGTGATTCTGTATCTTTCATTGGATTTGGAACATTCTCTGTTTCTACAAGAGCTGCAAGAACTGCAAGGGTTCCTGGGACTGGCGCTGAAGTTAAAGTTCCTGAGACTAAAGTTGCTAAATTTAAAGTTGGAAAAGCTTTAAAAGATTCAGTAAAATAATCTTCCTTTTCTAAAGCTTGTCTTTTTTTTTAAAAGACAAGCTTTTTTATTTTATGCCCGTGTGGAGAAATGGTAAACTCAGTTGATTCAAAATCAACCGCTTCACGGCTTGGCGGTTCGAGTCCGCCCACGGGTACCATTAACTCATCTAATACAATCCAAATACACCTCATAAACCCCCAAAATATAATCTTCCTTGAGATATTAATCGTCTAAACAAATCTAACTTAATTCAATACCAACCACCACTAAAAATGGGGGTCAAAGTGGGGATTGATTTTGAAGTGTAAAATATGGCTAAAGATACAATAAGTACAGATAATATAATTTTGAGTTTGAAAAATAAAGTACTTAATAAAATAACAGATAAAGAAATTGAAGCATTAATAAAATTTTGTTTAGATAATGATACAAAAACATTTAACTTTCGTGGTGGATTTTCTTTAGCTATGAAATCAAATAATTTATTATGGCGGTATCGCTACTCAATGGATTTAAAAAAGTACGATACAAATTTTGGAAAATATCCGAGTGTATCACTCAAACAGGCACGGGATAAATGAAAGTTATATAAGAAAAAAATAGAAGAGGGGATAAATCTGATTTTAGAAAATAAAGAAAAAATAGAAACAATCAAAAAAGAAAATGAACTAAAAAACGCTTATGAAGTCAATACTATTTATTTTATATCTGAAAAATATCTCACTACAAAACAAAATCATTAAAAATTTAAAAGATATAACTATTGATAAAGCACGGGCAAGATTGAATGAACATTTTTTTAATTATCTTCTAAAAAAAGAAAATACCCCAATTTATGAAATTACTTTGGAGCATATAATAAGAGCTTTAGAGATTATCCAAGATGATTTTCAAACGAACTGCTAAAATAGGCAGTCAATAAATCATCAAAAGTTATATTTTTTTTGAACCTTAAACTAAGAGATTAGTTTTTGATAAACTCTTATAATGAGAATGTCAAAGAGATTCTAAAAAATTTAGATTTAAATTTAAAACATTATATTCATGTGTTACAGCATATAAAACAGCACAATATTCCAATGAGAGATGTTGAGCTAAAAACTACAATAAAAGCTAGTGAGCAATAATAACTCAAACTTTTAAGACATGAAAATAAGATACTTGAACAAGAGTGCAAGATCCTCTTGTGAAGGAAAGCTGTTTCCTTAGTAAATCACTCCCTGTTAGAAAAAAGCAACAACATAATGAGCTTATAAAATTTATATTTGTTTTTAGTAGAAATAATTATGTCACCAGAAGGATTAAAGATAAACTAAAAGATTTGAATATACTGAATTTTATTACAATAGAACAAGATCGCATATTTATTTATGAAATATGTCGCCTGCTGGTTTTGAAGAAATTAATTTAGTGCTACAAAAGGAAATATCTGGATAGAATCATCAAAAAAGTGTCTTAAATTAAGTTAGCACTTCAGTTCTTATAGATTTTATTCCACCTATTAAAAATATTCTAGCCTCACCAATTACTCTTTAATTATCGTAATAACAAGCTCTCCAACTTCGATACCAAATTTTTTCATTTTAGAATGGTTTAGTATAACGCCATCATTTTGGAGGTGGAGCCAGTCCTTTACATCAATATCAATGGTTCTATTTCCATAAGGGATACGCATAGTGTAGTCAATCATCACTGTATTCCCATTAGCAATCATTGAGGCATTACCGACTATATCGCCAGCAGTAGCTATGAATTTTTTATCTCCATCAGGTTTCATTGTCCAAGTACGGTGAAGTTTTTCGCCATCATTATAGAGGAAATTTTCATCTAGCGTTCCGACACCGTTTTCGTCCCAACTTCCTACTAAATCCCCCTTAAATGTACGAATAATTTTGCCGTTACGGTCTTTTACCATTCCATATGCTTTAAGATTGCCATTAAAATAGCTTTGCGGGATAAATTCTGGGGTAGTGTTTTTAAAATCCTCAATTTGAATCGATGAACATCCAGTAAAAAAGGTACAAAGACCTAGTGTTAGAATAGTTTTTAGCTTCATTGTTGCAATCCTACATTAAGATGGTGATTTGCATCACGGGTAAATACAACTTGAACTAGGTTAAGATTACGGGTTAAAAATCCAGCTTCACAGTATGTTAGGTAAAGCCTCCACATACGGATAAAATACTCATCAAATCCAAGTTTTTTTATTTCATAAAGTTTTGCATGGAAGTTTTCGTTCCAGAGTCTAAGTGTCTTTGCGTAATCTTCAGTGAACTCTTCCATATGTAACAAATTGAGTCGTGTATGGAGTGAAGTTGTCTCTAAGAGTTTTGCAACGCTAGGTAGATGTCCACCAGGGAAAATATATTTTTGAATAAAATCAGTCCCTTTGCAATAAGCATCATAGCGTTGATCTGGCATCGTTATAATCTGCATCGTAATGACCCCATGAGGTGCTAGAAGTAATTCACATTTTTTGAAAAACACATCAAAATATTCCCTTCCTACTGCCTCAAACATCTCAACAGCTATAATTGCGTCAAATTGACCCTCCATGTCTCGATAGTCTTTGAGCATAATGTCAATATTATCTTCCACTCCGTTAGTTTTAAATTGCTCTTGTGAATGCTTGAGTTGTTCAATTGAAAGGGTTAGAGTACTTACATGCACACCATACTCTTTTGCCAAGTGGGTTGCCATTGATCCCCATCCTGAACCAATCTCAAGCACTTTATAGCCTGGTTTGAGGCGGAGCTTTTTAGCTAAAATATCAATTTTTCGCTTTTGAGCATCATGGAGTGATTCTTCTGGGGAATCAAAAATAGCCGAGGAATACATCATCGTCTTATCAAGCATTAAAGCAAAAAAATCGTTTGATAGATCATAATGTTCTGAAATATTTTTACGCGACCTTGTGCGAGAATTTTTACGCATCCAGTGACGAATTTTATTGAACTGAGGAAGAAGATTGTAGAGTGAAAAAGATTTTTCATGCTCACTTAGAGTTTCTAGTTGTTTGGCATTTATCATTGCTATTGAAAGAAGTGCAGTGAGATTATCGCATTCAAAATCCCCATCCATATAACTCTCTGCAAATCCTATATCTCCATATAGAGCAAGGCGTTTGAAAAAAGCACTCGATTTTATAGTGAGGTGTACTACCGTACCGCTTTTATCTCCGTAATTTTTTAGTTCATTGTTTGGATAAGTGACTATTATATTACCAACTTCTAATTTTGATAAATACTTATGACCTTGACGGTTCCAAAATCCTTTCATATTGATTCCTTTTTAATTTGATCTTGTGGGCGTGGTGAATTAAACCTTAAACCTTTTAGTTTAAGAATAAACGATTGCCAAAGTGTGCGTGTCACAACAAACATTGATAAAAATTTGTGTTTATACAATAAAGAACGAATAGTTGATACTGAATAATCTCTTGCTGTTCCTTTGAAATTGGAAATCAGCATATTTTTCCCCCCTTCAAATAGAGTAATTTTAAGTCCAAAGTGATCACCTGTATAGTCAAGTTCAAATTCATAAGTTCCTTCATATCCCATAAATGGGGAAACATACATACTTTTAGAACACTTTGCAACAAATCTACCATAATTATTTTTTTCAAAATTGAGTGGATAAAGTACCCGTCCACCGTTGTAATTATGTACTTCAGCAATAGCGTGTTGTACATCATTGTGTTCATCTAATAACAACAACATACTAATTGGATTAAATACAAAATGAAACATTCTAGGCAAAGTAATAAACCGTAATTTTGATGGATTTTCCCAGTCCATATTTTTTATTATCTCTGTTGTGTTGTTAAAAAAATTATCACTTTCCCCAAAATGATCTTCTGTTAAAAACCCCATAATACCAGCTTTGTTAATTTTAAAAAGAGAATTTTTTAGTGAAGCAATATCAAATACATCAATATCAAGAAAAAAATAATCATACGTAAAGGTGTGTATTTTTGGAAAGAATCGCTTATGAAAAATCTCTCCTTGATAAAAGCTATGGCTCATAAAGGTTCTCCTAACTCTTCTGCAATACGGTTGGCACTCCACAAACCATCTTCATGAAACCCATAACGCCAATAAGCTCCTGCATAGTAAGTATGGTTGTGCCCACTTATCTCATTGTAACGCTTTTGAGCATCTATTGCTTTTGTATCAAACTGAGGATGTTCATATGAGATTGTTTCGATTACATTACCAATAGATGCCGTTTCATTTAGAGATACGAAATACTCTTTTTTGGAGGTAAGATTTTGAAGACGATTAAGCCAATATGATAGTGTCACCAAATTTGCATTAGCACCTTTTTTATAGTTCCATGCGGCATATATTTTTTTATCAGGATATAGAGCTTTTTGGTCGGTATGCAATACCGCATCATTTGCTTTGTACCAAAAAGCTCCCAAAATATCATGCTCTAAAGAAGTTGCATCATCGATTAGTTTGAGAGCATCCGGAGCATGAAGCGCCATAATAACTGCATCATAATGTAATGTTTCCCCATTAGCACGAATGAGTTCTACTCCATTTTCATAACGCCTTACACCAATAATATCAGAAGATGTAATGATTTTACCAGATATATGTGGGATTATTTTCTCAACATAGTGTTTACTTCCACCACTAACAGTAAGCCACTGGTGTTGCGTACTTACTCCGAGCAAACCGTGGTTTTTAAAAAACTGCAAAAAAGTACGAGCAGGAAAATCATTCATTTTATCAGATGGTGTTGACCATATCGCAGCACCCATAGGTATTATGTATCTATTTTTGAAAACTTCTGAGTAACCTTTTAAATACTCTCCTAGACTTTTATCAAGTGCTAAAGAATTGGAATCGACATCACGATTTGCATTAGAATTAAATCGAAATATATCGTAAATCATACGATAATGGGAGATAGACAATAGATTCTTTTTTTGAAAAAATAGCCCTCTAAGAGTCTGTGCATTATATGCAACATTAGAGATTGTATCCCAAAATCCAAAACTCATATCACTATTTTCTATTTTGACACCTAAACGCTCAAAAAGTTTGGTAAGGAGCGGATAGGTTGGATAATTAAAAACTAAAAATCCGGTATCTACCCCAAAGATTTTACCTTCCTCTTTCACCATGGAGGTACGAGCATGTCCACCTAGTCGCGATTCTTTTTCATATAAATCAACAGTATGTTTTCTACTAAGAAGATAAGCAGATCCCAAACCGCTTATACCTGCTCCTATAACAGCTATTTTCATTAACATATCCCTTTTAAATAGAATTTAGACATGATATTAACGGGAGAAGAGTATTTTTCATAGTCTTTTTTAGGCAGTTCATAAACTTTTTATAAGTTATTTTAAAAATATCCATGATATTTTCTCATAATTGATACAGCAAGAAGTTTTAAAACGACTGGTGCTGTGCCGTACAAAAAGGTAAGGATTAAAATAGAGTTCTGGGAAGGATTTTTGGGTTCAAACTCAACTATTCCTAAAGCTACAAATCCAATCCCTACTGCCAGTGCGATCGAAATCTTGGTAAGCATTGCCCAAATACCAAAAAGTAATCCTGATAAATTTGTATCAGTTGTTTGGAGGTTTTGGACTATATCAGCTTGAATTGATGATGGTAGAGCCATATCTGCACCCAATGATAGTCCTGATAAGATGGTGATAATGATAAAAGGATAAACATCCCCTGAATCTAAAAATGGGACAAAAGCAAAAGCAACAGAGGCCAAAATCATCGATATATTCCAGCTTTTAGCTTTTCCAAGTGTACGAGATAAGTTTGTCCAAAATGGTAGGGCAACAATACCTGCAATAAAATATAGCAATAAAAAGATACCTGTTTTTTCAGGAACTTTTAGAACAAATTCAACATAAAACAAAAACAATGTTGCAGGTAGCGCGTTAGCAAGAGAATTTAGGACAAAAGCACTCTGTAATCGTAAAAGGTGTGGGGAGTTTGTCCAAAGTATTTTAAGTGAGTAGAATGATAAGTTTGATTGGGATGATGTTTTATTAGAAGATATACCTAGTAGTGCAAATGGCAATACACATACCAAAATAATTATAAATGAATCAAATAACAATCCCAAACTTTTATTTGCATCTTCAGATATATTGTAAAGATATGGAATTAGAAGTGCTAAAACTAGTCCCAGTAAAGCAAACAATTCACGCGCTGAACTTAGACGGGTTTTTTGATATACATCTGATGATATTTCAGCATTTAGTGCAAGATAAGGGATAGATACTAGACTCCAGCTTACATATACTAGTGTTGCAAAGAACCAAAGCCATAGGGCTTGATATTGTTGTGGTGGGTTGATGATGGCATAAAAACTAACCGCAAGTATCAAAGAACCAATTGCAATAAATGGTTTTCTTTTACCAAAACGACTTACTAGTGAATCACTTTTGTAACCTATAAATGGATCAATAAACACATCAGATAGTCGTGCTAAAAACAGCACAATCCCTACAATAGCAATATCCATACCAATTGTTTGAGAATAATAAGTTGGTAAATAAATATACAAAGGTAAGCCCAACATTGCTAAAGGGGCAGCAAGGGAACCATAAATAAGAAGACTTTTTAATGTTAGATGATGATTCAAGCGCGTAACTTCCGTTTTATGAGTCTTATGATTAGGCCAATAAATGGTATTTTCTCATAAACATTAGCTCCAGTGTCCCAGTAATCAATGTGTGAAGTGACTTTTCCATCTTCATTAAACATAACATAACTAACCCCATCAAAATGTGTTTTATTGTAGAAAAAGCTCCATCTAAGATATCCATGACGCTCAGTTCCTACTATATCAAGTAATAAAAATCTAGGATTTTCAAGTTTTGCATACATATGTCTAAAGATTTTTAAAATAGCGTCAATCCCTACAACTTCTTGGAAAGGGTCTTTGAAATAAATACTATCTGCGAATATTTCAGTAAATCTCTCATCGCTAAAATCGGCTGTAAGAGTTGAAAAAAAATTACCATAAACTTCTATATTTTTCATTAAAGTGCCTTTTGTGTTATAAAGAGTGATATTTTGTATGGAAGGTGTCGAATCAGAGATAAAAACCATGAAAGTGCCCTAGGAAATCGTATTTCAAATCCTGATGAATTTTTAAGTTCAGAAGCTATCTTATTTGCAGCGTCATAAGGCTCCATGAGCTGAGGCATTTTAAAGTTATTCTTACTTGTAAGGCGCGTTTTTACAAATCCATGATTAATAATTTTAATGGCAATATTTTTAGATGCAAGCTCTGGTTGAATTGATTCTGCTAGATTAATTAGTGCTGCTTTTGGGGCGCTGTATGCTCCTCCATATGGAAGTCCAAAATAACTAGATAAGCTAACATTCCATACCCACTCACCATATCCTTGTAGAAGAAACTTTTTAGAAAGTGGTATCATAAGTCGCACTGCACCAAGGTAATTTGTAGAGTTCATTTCCTCAAAAGCTTGTACATTCCATTCTTCTATTTTCATAACATCATAGCTTCCTGCATTGTAAAACCAACGATCTATTTGTCCATATCTACTCCATACTTGCTCTACCAATGTGTCCATAAAAATAGGTTTAGATACATCTACATCGATTAGTTCAAGAGTGCAAGGATAGCTAAATTGGAGTTCATTTAAGACTTGTGAAGTGGAAGATTCTCGGGAACTAGCAATAATATTGTGTCCATCTTTTAGCCAAATTTTTACTAGTTCCAAACCGATGCCACTACTCGCACCGACTATCCAAATTGTGAGTTTTTTCATCTTGTATTCTTTTTATTGTTTATTTAAAATATATGGTAGGAAATAATTTGTCATTTTCGTATAAATTTTTTGTTTGTTGGTATGGGAAAAATTACATTTTTTTATATTTAGGTGTGTTGCTAAATTTTAGCTTTGATGCCAAGAAAATAAAGGACTACTTTACGAATATTCAAAATAACAGTGTAGATAATCTTCGAGAAAAGATTATTTTTTTGAAAGATTTTTTGGATAAAAGCAATAGCTCCTTTATTGCAAGTAAGCCTATTCAATAAGACAAGGGCATCAACCCCTTGATAACACCTCTTTTGATATACAACAATAAACCCATCATTTATATTAATATATTGGCATAGTAATAAAAGTTCTTGAGGCTCATCTCTAGCATTTTTTAAATCCAATATATAGTTTTCTTTGAGCTTAATATAATGTGCATATGCATTACAAAACGGGCATTCCTTGTCATAATATATACTCAAAAGCTGTTTCATATTCTAGTCCATATTGGGTTATAAGCTGTAATCTCTATGCTCTTGCAAAAAAGTATATCTGGGTGTTGTTCTCCTAGATTGTAGGAATTTAAAAGTTGAAGTGAATGGTTGGTACACTTTGCTTTTGAGAGGTTCCATGGCTTATGGGAAATTGATGCTTTAAGGGTAAAACCTAATTTTTGAGTTGTGAAATAATAACGCTCAGTTGTCCAAAAAGCAAATGTATCTTTCTCGTATAGTTTTGGCTTTGATACAACAGAAAAGTTTGCTTTGAATTGGACTTTACCACTCTTATAGCAGGTCACATTGTCATCATCACAATCATAAAATCTTCTAAATCTATAAGGTAAGCCATAAAGTAATCTAGCTCCAATAACAGATAGTAAACTATCAACATCCAAAGAGAGAAAAAATACACCCCTATCCCCATGTTCATCTATAACATAGGTTCTTACATTAAGCTCATGATATTTTTTCCACAAAACAAAATCTCCAAGAAAAGGGTGGCGAACATTGTGCATTTCCATCGATACAAGCCCTAGCCAAGAATGATTGTCAAAAAAATCTAATGAGTATCCCTTTGGTAAAAGTGACATAAAATAATCGGTATTTTTAATAATAAAATGTTGGAAAAGTAGATTTTTCCATGTTTGTTTCCATGCAATAGATTTCAATATAACTCCTTTGTTTGTAGCCATTATATATATTTTAAAATTATTTATGTGTATCGATTCTGTTGTTTCATTTTTGTTGTGTTTTTGGAAGCTATTGTTATAGTTGATTTTTGGGTAGAAGATATTGGAATATTGTTGTTTTGTTTATATATTCTCATCCAATTGTAGAGTGTTTTTTCATTAACATCTAAATCTTTAGCAACTTGTATTGCTGGTTTATTACCGTTCAATACTAACTGAATTATTGTATCTCGAAATTCTTTTGTGTATTTACTTTGCTCAATTTTAGCCCTCAATTATTCATTTATTTTAACTCAGAGTTACTTTTATTCTGAGTATGAATTAGTGTAGCCGGATCAGTTTTTGAGATATAAAATTCCCTATAAATTCTCTCCGTATTTGATATACAACATCAATACTTTAAAAACTTATTGATAATACTTGTAAAAATAAAATCAACAGTAAAGTATTAAATAAATATTTATTAAATTGTATAAAAAATAGTTTTTAGATAGTTTGGACACCTTATATAAAACCTTGTAGTTTTGAAAGCTTTGTAAGTATGTTAATGATGGGATTTATAAGTGGTGCGGATGAAAAGACTTGAACTTTCACACCTTTCGGCACCAGATCCTAAGTCTGGCGTGTATACCAATTTCACCACATCCGCATATAAGTGGTACTCCCTGCACGATTCGAACGTGCGACCTACGCCTTAGAAGGGCGTTGCTCTATCCAGCTGAGCTAAGGAAGCTTAAAAAAATGAAATTTTAACTAAATAAACTTAAAATATAATGGGGTAAGCAACGGGGCTCGAACCCGCGACCCTCGGAACCACAACCCGATGCTCTAACCAACTGAGCTATGCCTACCATATAAAATAAGACCTATAAAAATTTAAAATAACTAATGGTCGGAGTGAGAGGATTCGAACCTCCGACCCCCTGGTCCCAAACCAGGTGCGCTAACCAGGCTGCGCTACACTCCGAAAAAATAACATCATTTAAAATGGAGTGGAATAATATCTTATTTTTTTTTAGTTGTCAAGTGTTTTTCAAGAAACTTTGAAAAATTATAAAATTTCTTGAAAAGTATTTAAAATTGAATTAATCCATCAATGGGAGAACTAGCTGTTGCATAAGGTTTTTTAGGAATTCTTCCTGCTTTGTAACCCATTCTTCCTGAGATAACTGCATACTTCATAGCTTCTGCCATTAGTATAGGATTTGTTGCACAAGCAATTGCGGTATTTGTTAAAACAGCTTCAGCTCCAAGTTCCATAGCAATGGCTGCATCACTTGCACATCCAACTCCAGCATCTACAATAACAGGCACTTTTACAGCATCTTTTATGAATGCAATGTTGTATCTATTTTGAATACCAAGTCCAGAACCAATTGGTGCAGCAAGTGGCATAATAGCATCAGCTCCAGCATCTTCAAGTTTTTTTGCAATGATCGGATCATCACTTGTATATGCCATAATTGTAAAACCATCTTTTTTTAGAATTTCACAAGCTTTTATAGTTTCAATAACATCTGGATATAAAGTTTTTTGCGCATCCCCAATAACTTCAAGTTTGATAATATCAATTCCAGTAGCCTCTCTCATAAGTCTAAATGTGGTAACAGCTTCCTCGGCTGTAAAACATCCTGCACTATTTGGTAAAAGTTTTACATTTGTGTCTTTAAAATAATCAAGAAGATTTTCTTCGTTTGGATTTGTTATATTAACTCTTCTAATAGCAACAGTGATAAGTTCGCTCCCACTTGCAAGTGTTGCATCTTTTGTCGTTTGAAAATCTTTATATTTACCACTTCCAACAATTAATCTACTATTAAACTCATATTTACCAATTTTTAAAATGTTGTCATTCATATTTTGTCCTATTTTTTATTTATAATTTGAAAATCGATGTTAGCTATTTTTTTCTAAATTTCCAACCATCTTGCGTGAGTATTTCTATAATTTTATCTTTTTTGTCACCTTGAATCTCAATCCATTCATCATTAATTGTCCCACCACATGCAAGTTTTTTCTTTAGTAAGGATAAAATCTCCTTCTTCGCTTTGTCTTCAATATTAAATTGCCCAACTAATGTAACTGGCTTCCCTTTTCTTTTTTCATACTTAAAAACCAATTGATGTTGATTTTTTGTTGAAGTCCCATTGTTTGGTGTGATTTCATTTAGTTTTGCACCCATTTCGAACATTATTTCATCCTTTTGTTTAGATTAATATATTTATTTTAGAAGGTGTAATAATAGCATTAAAAATGCTCATATTAAGAAATCTTTTGATAAAATCCACCCTCAAATTCTATAAAATATTTTGATTAAAAAGGTAGTAGTAGCATGTCAATAATGATTAAAAAAAGAAACGGTCGAAAAGAGATTTTGGATATAACAAAAATTCAAAAACATACAATAGCAGCTACGGAGGGACTTGATGGTGTTAGTCAAAGTGAATTAGAGATTGACGCTCAAATTAAATTTATAAATGGTATGAGTTCTATTGATATTCAAGATGCACTGATTAAAACAGCAGTTGAAAAAATAGATATAGATGTTCCAAATTGGACTTTTGTTGCATCAAGATTATTCCTTTATGATTTATATCATAGGGCTGGAAAAGCAACGCACGGTATAAAAGGTTCAGCCTATTGTCACTTAAAAGACTATATTAAAAATGGTCAAAATGAGGGGAGAATTATCCCTGAACTCGAAGTTGGTTATGATTTAGATGACTTAAATGAAACACTTGTTCCTTGTAGAGATAAGCTTTTTTCATACCTCGGGATTAAAACATTAAATGACAGATATTTATTAAAAAATTCAAATGGAGAGCCTATCGAACTTCCACAACAAATGTTTATGGGAATTGCGATGTTTTTGGCTCAAAATGAAATCGACAAGCAAGAGAAAGCAAAACAGTTTTATCATGTAATTTCACAATTTGAAGTTATGCTTGCTACCCCAACATTATCAAATGCAAGAACAAATAGACATCAACTAAGTAGTTGTTATATAGGAAGTAGCCCTGATAATATCGAGGGTATTTTTGATGGTTATAAAGAGATGGGATTGTTGTCAAAATTTGGTGGTGGAATTGGCTGGGATTGGAATAGTATACGAGCACTTGGTGGTGTTATAGACAATCACAAAAGTGCAGCAGGAGGGGTAGTTCCATTTTTAAAAATCACAAATGATATTGCTTTGGCAGTAGATCAGTTAGGTACAAGAAAAGGTGCGATTGCTGTTTATCTTGAGCCTTGGCATATGGATATTATTGATTTTATTGATTTAAAGAAAAATAGTGGTGAAGAGAGACGAAGAGCTCATGATCTTTTCCCTGCACTCTGGATAAGCGACCTATTTATGCAAAGAGTTGTTTCGGATAGTCATTGGACTTTATTTGATCCTTATGAGGTAAAAGATTTAAGCACACTTAGTGGTGAAGAATTTATCAAGCAATATGAAATATATGAAAATGATGAATCAATTACTAAAAATCAAATAAAAGCAAAAGACTTATGGAAAAAAATATTAACTTCATATTTTGAAAGTGGGAGTCCATTTTTATGTTTTAAAGATAATGCAAACCGAGCAAATCCAAATAATCATACAGGATTTATTAGAAGTTCAAATCTTTGTACTGAAATTTTTCAAAACACATCACCAAATTATTATAAAGTAAGAATCGAATTTGATGATGGAAGTGTAAATCTTTATCATGAAGATGAAAATGTTATAGTTGATAGTGGCGTGGTTAAAAAAGCGAATAAAATTACTTCACTTGATAGATTAGACGGGAAAAAAATTTATATTGTTGAGAAAGAAAAAATTGATGGAAAAACAGCAGTTTGTAATCTTGCTTCGGTAAATTTAAGTAAAATAAATACGAAAGCTGATATTGAAAGGGTTGTGCCTATTGCTATTAGAATGCTTGACAATGTTATCGATTTAAATTTTTATCCACTCAGAAAAGTTAAAGTTACAAATAGTGCAACAAGAGCTATTGGACTTGGTGTTATGGGTGAGGCCCAAATGCTTGCTGAATCATTTATCCATTGGGGTTCAAATGAGCATTTTAAGAAGATAGATACAATTATGGAATCTATTAGTTATAATGCGATTCTTTCCTCTTCTAAATTGGCGGTTGAAAAAGGTAAATATCCTGAATTTGAAGGAAGTAACTGGTCAAAAGGGATAATGCCACAAGATTTTGCACCATCTGCTGTTGATGTTTTGGTTGATAAAGATCTATTTGATACAAATTATGACTGGCTGGCTTTACGAGAAGAGGTTAAAAAGAATGGTATGCGAAATGGCTATTTGATGGCAATTGCGCCTACAAGTTCAATTTCAATACTTGTTGGAACTACTCAAGCTATTGAGCCTGTATATAAAAGAAAATGGTATGAGGAGAATTTATCTGGATTGATTCCAGTTGTTGTCCCAAATCTTAGTCCATCAACTTGGGAATACTATAAGCCTGCTTATGAGATTGATCAATTGGATTTAATAAGAGCTGCATCTATTAGACAAAAATGGATAGATCAAGGTCAAAGTACAAATATATTTATGAGTCTTGATAAAGCTAGTGGAAGATATTTGCATGAAATTTATACTTTGGCTTGGCAACTCGGACTCAAATCTACATATTATCTAAGGGGTCAATCACCAGAAGCTGTTAAAGAAGTAGCAGATAGAAGCACAGAGTGTGTTGGCTGTCAATAAACATAATAGTTTAAAGGAAAAAATAAATGGGCATCATAGAAAAAAAAACTATATATAATCCAGATTCGCAAGAGAATCTGAACGATAGAAGAACGTTTGGTGGAAATCCAGATGGGATGATAAATTTTACTAGATGTAAATATGAATGGGCAACAAAACTTTGGGATATGATGGAAGCTAATACATGGTTTCCAAGGGAAGTTCAGATGACAGGCGATGCTAAAGACTATAAATATCTTACACCAGCAGAAAAAAGGATGTATGATTTGGTTTTATCTCAACTTATTTTTATGGATAGTTTGCAAACAAATAATCTTATGGATAATATTAATCCATACATCACTGCACCAGAAGTTAATGCTTGTCTAAGTCGTCAAAGTTATGAAGAAGCAAATCATAGCAAATCTTATGCTGTGATGGTTGAGTCGATTAGTGATAATACTGATGAGATTTATAATATGTGGAAAACAGATGCAAAACTTCGAGAAAAAAATAATTTTATTGCTGGAGTGTATAAAAATCTAAGTGGTGATATTACTGATGAAAAAATAGTTTTAGCAATGTTTGCCAATCAACTTCTTGAAGGTCTTTATTTTTATTCTGGTTTTGCTGCGATGTATGCACTCGGAAAATCAGGAAAAATGTTGGGTTCAAGTCAAATGATAAGATTTATCCAAAGGGATGAAGTTACGCATCTTTTGATTTTTCAAAATCTAATCAATAGTACCAGAAAAGAGAGACCTGAACTTTTTACACCTGAACTTGAAGAAACAGTTAAAGATATGTTTAGAAAAGCTGTTGACCTTGAAGCATCCTGGGGTGAATATATCACTCAAGGGCAAATTCTAGGGTTTACAGATAAAATAATTAGACAATATATTGAGTATTTAGCTGATCAAAGGCTAGAGGCTGTTGGATATAAAAGTATGTATAATGTAAAGCATCCAATTCCTTGGGTTGATGGTTATGCATCTTTTAATGACCAAAGAACAAACTTTTTTGAAGGAAATGTGGTAAATTATTCAAAAGGTTCACTTGATTTTGATGATTTTTAATAGATGAATTTAATAGCTCTTCAATCAAAAACAACGGAGGATTTCGCTAGAAATCTTCTAAATTTGATTTTTCACATAAAAAATACTTCTAAAAATAGTTTAATTGTAGCACATGAATTGGTTATTACTGGTTATTCGTATGATGATTTTGAAGCTGCATTGGAAATTTCTAATCAAGCAATACAACAATTGATTGAGCTATCAACAAATAAAATTATTTCTTTAACTCTTTTGACAAAACAAGGTAGTAGTTTTTACAATACACTCCATATTTTCTATAACAATGAACTAATTCATACCCAATCAAAACATAAGCTTTTTTTACTAAGTGATGAGGGGAAATATTTTTCAAGTGGTAATGAAGATGATATAAAATTGATTGAAGTAGATGGTTTAAAAATTGGAATTTTAATATGTTTTGAGCTTAGGTTTACAGAGTTATGGGGAAAATTAAGAGGTGCTGATGTTATTCTTATCCCTTCAATGTGGGGAAAACCACGAAAAGAGCATCTTGAGACACTCTCAAAAGCACTAGCTATCGCAAATCAATGTTATGTTGTAGTAAGTAATAGTTCAAATGAAGATATGGCCAATGGTAGTGGAATTATAGATCCATTTGGCAATGAAACGAGAGATGATGCTAAAGAGGTTGTTTCAACAAAGTTTGATGCAGAACAGATTAAAAAGATTAGACGATACATAAATATGGGAATAAAATAATGGACAAAGAAGATATTGAAGCACAAAAAAATAAGAATAATACATTACATGGAGTTACACTAGAAAATATTATTACAACACTTCAAGATGTTTATGGTTGGGATAAATTAGCTTTAAGATTGAATGTGAATTGCTTTAAAAAAGATCAAAGTATAAAATCTTGTTTAAATTTTTTTAGAAAAACTCCATGGGCAAGGGAAAAACTAGAGAAAATTTATATTCAATATGTCAATAATAGAAAATAATTCTATTGCAAATTATCTTCTATATTATGCTAATAATTTTGGTGAATGAGCTGGTATAGCATTTGCTTGAGAAAGTGCAACTGAACCTATAATGCTATTTATATTTGCACTTGAAAAATCAGCCATATTTTTTCCAAAATCTATATTTTTAAAAGGTGCTTGTTGGTTTGATTTGTCAATTTCACTTACAATATTTTCGATCGCTTTTTGCTCGTTTTTATTGATTTCTTCAGCAAAAAAACTTTTTTCTTGTTCAATTACTGCTGTTTGTTGCTTAATCGTTTCTATAAGTTCTTCTGTGCTCAATGGTTTTGCACCTAGCATACCATCAAAATATGTACGACTTGTTGTGTCTTGTTGTGATTTTTCAAACTCTTTATTTATTGTAAGTGTTAAGCTATTGTAGTTTGAAATTCCATTTTCAATATTAGGTTGATTCGTATCAATTTCAATTTGAGTTGAATTTTCTGGTATCTTATTGATTATGTTTTGAATATCATTTAGAATTACTGATTGTTTCTCTAAAGTTTGCAAACTTATTTGAGCTGAACTAATATTGCTTATAAAATCTTTCAGGGAATTACTGAAGTCGCTTTTTTTATCAATTGAATCAAAATCAATTGCAAATGTATCTGTTTCTATTTCTGTTTTGGCATATTCTATTTTTTCTAAAGTTTTTACATTTATAGAGTTTGTTAATGAAGAGGTTTCATTAGCTAATTGTAATCCATTGTATTCTTTTATTTCCATAGTATTCTCCTTTGTCAGATTTTATAATGCAGTATATTCAAGTATTAGTTAAACTTTTCTTAAAAATAGATAAAATTATATAAAATTAAGTTTTTTTCTGATATGTAAACGGTAGGTTAGTTTTATACTTAAGGCTCATAAAACATTAATCATCTTTTAAATATAATCAAAAACTTTTTTGTTTGCAAAATATGAAGCCTAAAATCTCAAATAGTAGAGATATTATATTTCTATAATGAACTTTTTACTTTGCTAAAACAAGCTGATTTTCAGAACGAAACAATATAAATACAAATCTAAAATTTAAACAGATTTGAGAATTAATTTTTTAAGGAGAAAGCATGAGAATAACTGGTGCTAAAATGGTAATAAAAGCTCTTGCTATGGAAAATACAGAAGTTGTATTTGGTTACCCAGGTGGAGCTATTATGAATGTTTATGATGAAATTTATAAACAAAAAGATTTTCAACATATTTTAACAAAACATGAGCAAGGTGCTGTTCATGCTGCTGATGGTTATGCTAGAGCAACTGGAAAAGTTGGTGTTTGTATAGTTACATCTGGTCCAGGATTTACAAATGCAGTAACTGGGCTTGCAACAGCATATATGGATTCAATCCCTTTGGTTTGCATAAGTGGACAAGTTCCAAATGCGATAATTGGCACAGATGGTTTTCAAGAGATTGATGCTGTTGGAATTAGTAGACCTTGTACTAAGCATAATTTTTTGGTTACTACAATTGAGGAGTTACCAAGAGTTCTAAAAGAAGCATTTTATATAGCAAGTTCAGGAAGACCAGGGCCAGTCCACGTTGATATTCCAAAAGATGTTACAGCAAATCTTGGAATTTTTAATTATCCAACAGAGATAAATTTATCAACTTATAAACCTACAATAAAAGGTAATTCGAGACAAATAAAAAAAGCTTTAGAGGAGATTGCCAACAGTAAAAAACCTCTTATATATATAGGCGGGGGTGCTATTTTATCAAATTGTTCAGACGAGATTAAGGAGTTTGCAAAGGCCACAGGAATACCTTCTGTTGAAACATTGATGGCAAGAGGTGTTATGGGGAGTAAAAATCCACTTCTTTGTGGAATGCTTGGTATGCATGGTGAATATGCTGCTAATATGGCAATGCATGATACTGACTGTATTATCTCTTTTGGTGCTAGATTTGACGATAGAGTAACTGGACGACTTGATAAATTTGGAAAACACGCAAAAATTATCCATGTTGATATTGACCCAGCTAACATTGGGAAAATAGTACATATTAATTATCCAATAGTCGGTGATTTAAAAAGTGTAATGGGTGATATATTAGCACTTATGGGCGAGTATAAGTTTAATGATTATAGCTCATGGGTAAATATAATTAAAGAAAATCAAATAAAAGAACCATTGAAATATTTTGAAGATAGTGATAGTTTAAAACCTCAGTGGGTAGTCCAAAGAACTGGTGAATTGCTAGGCGATAATGCTATTATTTCAACAGATGTTGGTCAACATCAAATGTGGGCAGCACAATTTTACCCTTTTAATTATCCAAGACAATGGATAACAAGTGGTGGTTTAGGTACGATGGGATTTGGATTACCTGCTGCTATGGGTGTTAAAAGAGGATGCCCAGATAAAATATCTGTAAATTTTACAGGTGATGGTTCAATTATGATGAATGTGCAAGAGGTTATGACTTGCACACAATATCAAACACCAGTTGTAAATATTATTTTAAACAATAATTATCTTGGTATGGTAAGACAATGGCAAACATTTTTTTATGAAGATAGATTATCAGAAACAATTTTGGAAGTTCAGCCAGATTTTAAAATGTTATGTGAATCTATGGGCGGTATTGGTTTTAGAGTTACAACAAAAGAGGAGTTTGATAAGGCACTAGATGATGCTGTTAAATCAAATAAAACAGCTTTTATTGAGGTTATGATTGATAGAAGGGAAAACGTTTTTCCAATGGTTCCAAATGGACACGCGTTAAATGAGATGCAGTTATTGCAAGAGGGGGATAAAAAATGAAAAGTGCACACGATTTTTATAACACAACTGAAAAAAGAGAGATAATTTCAGTTATTGTACAAAATGAAGATTCTGTACTTTCTAGGATTTCAAATCTTTTTTCTGCACGTGGATACAATATTGATAGCTTAACGGTTGCACCAATTCCAAATAGTGAGTATTCAAGATTTACAATTGTAACTGTTGGAAGTGGAAGAACTATTGATCAGATTGTAAAACAATTAAATAAACTTATTCCTGTTTTAAAAGTAATTGAGCATAAAAATTTTATTGAAAAAGATACTGTACTTATAAAACTTCCAATCGGACAAAATTTAAGTGATATTGACGTTGTAATTAAAGCTTACAATGGTTCAATTGAGCACATCACAGATGATGCTGTAATACTTTCAGCTACCAATAATCCAAAAAGAATTATGGATCTAATTAAAATTATCCAATCATTCAATCCAATAGAGATTGTAAGAAGTGGTGTTGTATCGATAGAGAGATAATTTTATAGTTACAAAATATATCTTTATTTTGTAACTATTTTTAAAGCTACTGAAACAAAAATCGGAGAAAATATTGAAACTACAAGAGATTACTAAAGATTTAAACATTACTTGTGATTTTGATATCGAAGTTTTTGGATTAAACACACTAAAAGATGCTTCTGCTAATCAAATTTCATTTTTAGAAAATACAAAATACATACAAGACTTAAAAGATACAAAAGCTGGTGCTGTATTTGTTAATGAAGAGTTAAAAAATGAAGTTCCAAAAGATACAATCGCACTAGTATGTCAAAATCCATATATTGCTTTAGCTATGGCATCAAAATACTTTGCGATGGCTATTGTTGAAATTGATGGCAACAACCCAATTGTTGGTGAAAAATGTACTATAATGGAAAATGTATCAATTGGCAAAAACACAATAATCGGACAAAATTGCATAATTATGGCTGGAGCTTTCATTGGTGATAATGTAACTCTTGGTGATAATGTTTTAATCTATCCAAATGTTGTAATTTACAGAGATTGTGTAGTTGGAAATGATGTGATAATTCATGCTGGTACAGTTATTGGAAGTGATGGATTTGGCTTTGCTCATACAAAAGATGGAAAATATATTAAAATTTATCAAAATGGAAATGTTGTTATTGGTGATGATGTTGAGATTGGTTCAAACTGCTCAATTGATAGGGCGGCATTTTCATCAACTATCATAAAAAATGGTGTTAGGATTGATAATCTTGTCCATATTGCACATAACTGTATCATTGGTCAAGGTTCAATTTTGGTTGGTCAAGTTGGTTTGGCTGGTTCAACGATTTTAGATGAATATGTTGTTATGGCTGGACAAAGCGGAGCAACGGGACATCTCAGAATCGCCCCTTTTACTACTGTTTCAGCTAGATGTGGCGTCAGTAAAACGATAACTGAACCAAAAAAACAATGGGCAGGTTTCCCTATGATGGAGCATAAATCTTGGTTAAAATTAAATGGAAAACTATCAAGATTACTAAAAAAGGATAACAAATAGCAGCAAAAATATTATATTTTATTTTAAGTTTTGTACTTATCTATTTTGCATTTTCTATATTTGTAACATCTTCTGATGTGGTTGGAATGGTTGGTTATAATGTAGCTATTTTTTCCCATGAATACTTTGGTTACTTATCTTATGTTTATATTTTTGGTCTGCTTTATGGGCTTTATGAACTTATTAATGTTGGCAAAATAAAAGAGGAATTTGCTATCAAATTCCTAATTGGATTTTTTATCTTTGTAAATCTTTTATTGTTTCAAGGACTAGTTTTTGAAGATGAACTATCTGGATTGATTGGTGAAAATTTAATATTACTTTTTACCCCAATTATTGGAATCGCTGGTATTTGGATATTTATTGCAATTGGTATTGCTGTTGGTGTTTATGTTTTATCTCATTACAATGACTTTAATATCAAAGAATTTTTTTCCCAAATTATTAAAAAATTAAAAACAAATCAAACACAAAAACATCCAATTCAAAAAGAGCAACCAAAAGTGTTTTTAAAACCAAAAGAGTTAAAAAAACAAGACAATGATGAAATAAAGCTTCTTGAAGAAAAAATAGCAAAACTTGATAAAGAGTTGGAGAAAAATGTACAAGTTGAAATCAAAGATGAAAATGAAAATGTAACAACTTATGAAACAACTTTACATAAAGACAAAGTTACTATAGTTGAGGAGTTGGAGGAGAATAAAAAACTTCTTGAAGATATAGATATGGGTGTTGTTGCTAAACCAAAAGATTTTAAATTACCATCACCTGATTTTTTTGCAAAACCAGTAAAAACAAAAGTAAAAGTAAATGAAGCCTTGATAGATCGAAAAATTGAAGATTTATTACAAAAACTTCTTCAATTTAAAATTGAAGGTGATGTAGTTAGAACTTACACAGGACCAATTGTTACTACTTTTGAATTTAAACCAGCTCCCAATATCAAAATATCAAAAATATTAGGGCTTCAAGATGATTTAGCGATGGCGCTTAAGGCTCAAACAATTAGAATTCAAGCACCTATTCCTGGAAAAGATGTTGTTGGGATTGAGGTTCCAAATGAAGATATGGAAACTATATATCTAAGGGAACTTCTTGAGAGTGATTTATTTCAAAATAGTAAATCACCGCTTACGATGATACTTGGAAAAGATATTGTCGGGCAACCTTTTGTTACAGATTTAAAAAAACTTCCACACCTTCTAATCGCTGGAACTACTGGAAGTGGTAAATCGGTTGGTATTAATGCGATGATATTGTCATTGCTTTATAAAAATTCCCCAGATAATTTAAAACTTATAATGATTGATCCAAAAATGCTTGAATTTTCGATGTACAACGACATTCCCCATCTTCTAACACCAGTTATAACAAGACCAGCTGAGGCTATAAATGCCTTAGCAAATATGGTAAAAGAGATGGAAAGACGATACTCTATGATGGCAAAAACAAGAACGAAAAATATTGAAAATTATAATGAAAAAGCACTAGATGAAGGCTACGATCCTTTTCCTTATATTGTAATTATTATTGATGAGTTAGCGGATCTTATGATGACAAGTGGTAAAGAGGTTGAGATAAATATTGCAAGACTCGCTCAAATGGCAAGAGCAAGCGGAATACATCTAGTAGTTGCTACTCAAAGACCATCTGTTGATGTTGTTACAGGGCTTATTAAAGCTAATTTACCAAGTAGAATAAGTTATAAAGTAGGGCAGAGGGTTGATAGTAAAATTATCCTTGATAGTATGGGGGCTGAGTCATTGCTTGGTCGAGGTGATATGCTTTTTACACCACCTGGGATGAGTGGACTTGTTCGTATTCATGCACCTTGGAGTGATGAAAAAGAGATTGAAAAAGTTGTTGAATTTCTAAAAGATCAAAGGGAAGTCCAATATGATATTAGTTTTTTAAAAGAGAAAAATGATGATTTTACACCACTTGGAAGTGCTGCTGAATTTGGTGAGCTCGATGAGTTTTATGAAGAAGCAAAATTGATAGTTTTACAAGACCAAAAAAGTTCAATAAGTTATCTTCAAAGAAGGTTAAAAATAGGTTACAACAGAGCTGCTAGTATTGTGGAACAACTAGAGCATAATGGAGTTTTATCTGCTGTTAATAGTAAAGGCAATAGAGAAATTTTAATATAAAATTTAATACAAGTTGTTGTAAAATCAATTTGATTCTAACAAAATCATAAGATGAAATTTAATTTAAGGAGTATAAGATGAATACAAGTATAGTAGGAAGACATGTTAGCGTAAATGAAGAATTAAAAACTCACATACAAAATACAATGGATGTGTTTAAAAAATATAATCTTGATATTGTTTCTATAAATGCAATAATTGCTCAAGAGCAAAAACACGGTAAAAATTTAATAACTTTTGAATATGTTTTAAATATGGCTCATCAAGATACAATTGTGGTAAAACAAAAAGATAAAGATTTACATGCTGCAATTGATATTGCAACAGATAGAGTTTGCAAAATATTAGCAAGACATAGCGATAAAATAAAATCTCATAGAGCAACAAAACTTACTGAAGTTGTAATTGAGGACGAAGAGGACAAGATAGCAAAAGAATTAGAATTACTTGAAGATGAAATAGTCCCAGTTAAACTTAAGTCATACAAACCAATGGAAATTGAAGAGGCTTTAAATATGTTAAAAGCTGACGGTGGAGTTTTTAAAGTTTTCTATGATTTGGATGATAGTTTAAGAATTCTATACAAGATGAAAGATGGAAAACAATTCGGTTTGTATTAAGATAAAATAAGGAGTTGAAGTGAATTTAGAGAAGGTAATTTCCGGATTTTTTATAATCTTGGCTATGACATTGAATTTTGGTTTTTTTTATGGTGATATTGACAATATCACCCATCACAGCAAATATGAATTATTTGCTGCGATTGTTGTAAATTTAATCGCTACAACATTAAAACTTGGTGATAAAACACAAATTGGTTCCGTGTTATTGGCAACTAGCTTGGTGGCTGATTTGCAACTAATTGCTGCAGCAACAATTTGGACAATAGGCTCTGCTGTATATCTTGTGGAATCTGATGTAATAGTTCTTGTTGTGTCTTTATCAGGTGGTGCATTACTGGCAAACTTTATCTCAGTGATACTTTATGTGGGTGACACATTAAAATCAAAACGATAAATTATATAAATGTTGTAAAATATGAATAATAGTGCACTATGGATAGTTTTACATAGGATGAGAGCACCACTTATGGTGCTTATTATTACTTATGCAATAGCTATTATTGGATTTTTACTTATTGAAGGTGCGGATAGTAGTGCTAAACCATACCAAATGACTATCTTTGATGCATTCTATATCGTTACATATACTGCAACAACAATAGGATTTGGTGAAATACCTTATTCATTTACTTATGGACAAAGAATATGGATGTCTATGATTGTTTATATTACTGTTATGGGTTGGTTTTATTCTTTGGGTTCAATTATTTCATTATTTCAAGATAAGCTTCTTTTGGCTCAACTTGCTGAATCAAGATTTAAAAAACAAATCAAAAATCTAAATCAAACATTTTTGATTGTTCTTGGATATAACTATACAACAAGTGAGATAATCAAAAAAGCAAATAAAGAGGGTGTTAGAACTGTTGTTATTGAAAAAGATACAAATAAAATAAATGAACTTAATTTAGAAAATTTTACACCACCCGTGCCATGTTTAATGGGTGATGTTTATGACCCATTAGCTTTGGAAAAAGCAGGATTAAATTCAAAATATTGCAAAGCAGTTGTTTCATTATTTTCAGATGATAATTTAAATCTAAGAGTCGCACTTACTGCAAAACTTCTAAATAAAAATGTTACTTTGGCTATTAAATCAAGCACAAATTCTCAATCTGAGGATTTGAAAGATTTGGGCGTGGAGATTGTTGAAAATCCTTATGAGATTATTGCAGAGCAGATTGATATAGCTTTAAAAAATCCTTATTTTGCAATTTTGGAAAAATGGCTTCATGGTATAGGTAAACTTGATGACCCTATTTTAACACTTCCACACGGAAAATATATAGTTTATGGTTTTGGTAAGCTTGGCAAGAAGATATATCAAGTGCTTGCTGATAATAATATAGAAGTTATTTTTGTTCGTCCAAATGGCGAAGATATGAATTATGTTCCAAAAGAACTTTCTGATATTGTAAAATACAACGACAATAATGAGGATGATATTGAATTAGAAAATGAATTTAGAACAGCTTCTGCTATTATCGCAAGATCAGAAAGCGATACTTTAAATCTTTCAATTTTGGCTCGAGCTAGAAAAATAAATCCAAATATTCTTACAATTGCAAGAGAGAGCGAGATGGCTTACTTTTCAATATTTGAGAATGCAAATATTGATATGGTATTTATACCTTCAAAAGTTTTGATAGAAAAAACTACAAATGCACTTCTTGCTCCATATTCAAATAAATTCTTAGAACTCATAAAACAAAAGAATGATGTAGATTTTGTAAAAAATATTATTGAAAGAATAGTTAGTAAAATGGGAAATGATCCGATTACTTTTGGTCTTACTATTAATAAAGAAAAATCTTATGCTATTTGGAATTCAATAGTTAATAAGAAACGAATAGTTACCCTTGATGTTTGCAGAAGATCAAGGGCTAATTGGAAAGAACATAATAAAATTATGCCATTGATTTTGATTAGAGATGGTGAAATGCATCTACTACCATCTTGGGATATTGAATTACATTTGGATGATAAAATTCTTTTTGCTTCAGATGAAGAAGCAAAAAATGATCTCAGATGGATTTCTAAAAATATATATGAGTTTTATTATATTTATTTTGGTGAAGAGAAAAATTTATTTGATAAAATATTTAAAAGGTAGGAACAAATGATTCTTTTAACTGGACCTTGTGTTATAGAGAATAGAGATATGATGATGAGGATAGCTGAAAAATTATCCAAATTTAATGAAAATAAAAAAATTGATTTTTACTTTAAAGCAAGTTATGATAAAGCCAATCGAACAAGTATCGATAGTTTTAGAGGACCTGGGCTATATGAGGGTCTTAAGATATTAGAAGAGATAAAAAATACATTTGGATATAAGCTTATTACTGATGTTCATGAAACTTACCAAGTTGTTCCCGTGGGTGAAGTTGTAGATGTATTGCAAATACCAGCTTTTTTGTGTAGACAAACTGATTTGTTGGTTGCAGCAGGGAAAACAAATTGCAAAGTAAATATTAAAAAAGGGCAATTTTTAGCAAGTGAAAGCATGAAACACCCAGTGGGAAAAGTTTTAAACACAAGAGGAGTTAAAGATGTAAGTTATGCATCTTCTAAAGAAAATGGTGTTTGGCTTTGTGAAAGGGGAAATGTATTTGGTTATGGTTCATTGATTGTTGATATGAAAAATTTAATTACAATGAGAGAATATGCGCCAGTTATCTTTGATGCAACTCATTCAGCGCAAGTTCCAAGTACAGGGGCTACAACTGGTGGAAATAGTGCAATTGTTCCATCTTTAGCAAGAGCAGCTGCTGCTGTTGGTGTTGATGGGTTTTTCTTTGAAACACATATTGATCCAAGTTGTGCGCTCAGCGATGGACCAAATATGTTAAAAGTTGATGATTTGTATAAAACTGTCGATGATATTTTTAAAATCCAAGATGTGTTAGAGTTTAAATAAAATTAATAAAAGGGAAAAAGTATGAATATTATAGAGGGAAATTTAAGATTGGATGGAAGCGAAAGAGTAGCTATTGTTTGTGGTAGATTTAATCATATTATCACTGATAGATTAGTTGAAGGTGCTAAAGACTCATTTAAAAGACATGGTGGTGATGATAGTAAGTTGGATTTGATTTTAGTTCCAGGTGCATTTGAAATACCATTTGCTCTTCAAAAAGCACTTACAAGTGGTAAATATGATGCTGTTTGTTGTGTTGGGGCAGTTATTCGTGGGGCAACTCCACATTTTGATTATATTAGTGCTGAAGCTACCAAGGGGATCGCGACAGCTGCTATGAATTCTGGTCTTCCTGTTTCAAATGGTGTTCTTACAACTGATACAATTGAGCAAGCGATAGAGAGAGCTGGAAGTAAAGTTGGAAACAAAGGTGCTGAGGCGATGACCACAATTATTGAGATGCTTAGTCTTTATAAAGTGATGGATAAATAATGGCTACTAGAACACAAGCTAGAGAATCTGTTGTAGGACTCCTTTATGCTTATGATTTAGGAAATACTACAATTGCTAAGTTTTCTGACATAATTTTTGAAGATAAAAAAATCAGAAATAAACAAAAAGAGTTTGCCCAGGATTTGTTTGATGGAGTAATTGAAAATCTTGAAGCTATCGATGTTGTATTATCTGAGCATCTAAAACAAAGAGATATTCACGAAGTTGGTGCAGTTGAAAAAGCTATTTTAAGACTATCGATATTTGAGATTACATTTAAAAAAGTTGATAAAGGGATAGCTATAAATGAAGCTATTGAGCTAGCTAAAAAATTAGCTAGTGATAACGCTCCTAAATTCATCAACGGTTTACTTGATAGTATATAACAAAAGGGTATTTATGAAACTTTGTGTCGCACTTGATAATGATACTTTAGAGGAAAATATAGCTTTAGCTAGTGAGTTAAGAAATTATGATATATGGCTTAAAATTGGATTTCGTGCATATATTCGTGATGGAAAAGAGTTGATTTTGTCACTAAAAAAAATCAATCCAAATTTTAAAATTTTTCTTGATTTAAAGCTTTATGATATTCCAAATACTATGGCAGACGCTGCTTATGAGATTGCTTTGCTTGGTGTGGATATGTTTAATGTTCACGCAAGTGCTGGTAAGTTAGCAATGAAAACAGTAATGGAGAGGATCAAGAATATTCCAAATCGTCCACTTGTTTTGGCTGTAACGGCGTTGACAAGTTTTGATAATTCTAGTTTTGAGTATATTTACAATGATGATATTGATAGAAAAGCTGTTTTGTTTGCTAAAGATACTTATGAAGCAGGGCTTGATGGTGTGGTTTGTTCTGTATTTGAAAGTTTAGATATTAAACAAAATACATCATCTGATTTTATCACTTTAACACCTGGTATTAGACCTTTTGGTGAAGATGCTGGAGATCAACAAAGGGTAGCTGATATTAACTCTGCAAAAGCTAATAATGTTGATTTTATAGTTGTAGGAAGACCAATTTATAAAGCACAAAAACCAAATGAAATAACACTTAAAATATTGAACGCTATTTAAGGCGTTCTTTAGATACTTTTATCTATAATTCGTAACTTTTTTGGACAGGTGGGTGAGTGGCTTAAACCAGCACCCTGCTAAGGTGTCGTATCCGCAAGGGTACCGAGAGTTCAAATCTCTCCCTGTCCGCCACTATTAAAAAATCAAATATATTTAACAAATTAGTTCCGAATAAAGCTTTTGAAAACATTTTTAAGCACTCTCACTTTCGTTGCAATTTATGTATTAAGTTTTGATTTAATGCACCATTTTCAAAACATAATCTTTTATAGCTTTTGAATTTTTAATAAATTTTAAATTTTTGTTTCTATTTTTAGCTTCTTTGAGGTTTAATTTTTTATTTGGAATAAATCTTGCATAGTATATTAAAAATACTGGATACAAACAATGCAAAAGATAAAAGAAAAGCTTCAAAGTGGAGAGTTAGTTCCTTTTTTAGGAATGGGGATATTTAAAGATACAGTTTGTAGTGATGGGACAACTTTACCATTTGATAGTGATAGCTTTAGTTTAGCGCTTAACAATGGTCGAGCGATGAGTCCTAGGCTTATGTATGAATATTCAAGGGTTGCCATGAGTCTAGAACAACGAAAAGGGCGAGAATATATCACAGGTATGACAAACCATATCTATGCTTCAAAAGAGTATCCACTTCCTTTAGCTTATAAGGTTTTAAAAACAATCAAACCAAAATACTTAATCGATACGAATCTTGATGATAGTAGTACTAAAGTGTACGAAGATATGGCTCACTTTATGGTGACGGGGACTGCTCGAATTATGGGTGGATATGATAGATTTATCGTTTATCTTTATGATGTGGATACGAAAACTTATAACAAAGTGGACAAAGAGGAACTAAACGAAACTCTCCCAATTATCTTCAAACCGATGGGTTGCATGATACCAAATAAAGATTTTATCGTGAGTGATGCAGATTTTGTTGATTGGTTGACTGAGGCTATGGGTGGATATGGATTGCCACCATTTTTAAAAGGTTACAAAAAAGAGAAATCATATCTTTTTTTAGGTGTTGATTTTAGCCGTGATACTTTTAGAATGGTCGCAAATGAGATAACTTTAGATTTGGCTGGCGGATATGTTGTTGATGGGAAAGAGGAACTTTCAAAAAAAGAGTTGAAATTTATCAAAATGCACAGTTTGGAGTCGATAAAAGAAGATTTAGGAACTTTTTTAAAGGATTTGTAATGTCTAACATACTAGCTTGTGATTTTTGCGGAAAAGAGGAAATTCAGGTCGAAAAAATATTTAGTGCCGAAAAATCAAATATTTGCAATGAATGTGTCGATACTTGCTTTCATATTTTAGATAAAACAAGAGTTCAAAAAGAGAAAGCCGAATTTCATAAAGGGATTTTAATCCCTACAAAAATCAAAGAGCACTTAGATAAATATGTGATAGGTCAAGATGAGGCAAAAAAAGTTCTCTCAGTTGCCCTATACAATCACTACAAAAGAATCGATAAACCAACCTTTAAAAATGTCGAGATAGAAAAATCAAATATTATGCTCATAGGTCCAACGGGAAGTGGAAAAACACTCCTTGCAAAGTCACTAGCGAAAATAATGAATGTTCCATTTGCAATAGCAGATGCTACAAGTTTAACAGAAGCAGGATATGTTGGAGAAGATGTCGAATCTATTCTATCAAGACTTCTTGTTGCAAGTGATTTTGATGTACAGAGAGCTCAAAAAGGAATAGTGTATATCGATGAGATAGATAAAATCGCCAATAAAAGTGAAACAGCATCAAGTGGAAGAGATGTTAGTGGTGAGGGTGTTCAACAAGGACTTTTGAAGATTCTAGAGGGTGCTGAGGTGTATGTCCCACTCAAAGGTGCTAAAAAAAACTCTTCAACTGAAACAGTGCTTTTAGATACAACACATATACTTTTTATCTGTGGTGGTTCATTTGTGGGTCTTGGTGGTGATGATGAAAAAAGCAAAAAGTTTAAGCCTAAAAAGATGGGATTTTTAAAAGAAGATGAGAGTGAAAAGAAAAGTAAGAAAGAGATTGAATCAAAAGATTTGATGAAATTTGGACTTATCCCTGAATTTATCGGAAGAATTCCTGTGATTGCTTCACTCAATGAGCTTAGTAGTGAGGATTTGATAAGAGTGCTCAGGGAACCTAAAAATGCGATAATCAAACAATACCAAGCACTTTTTGAGCTAGATGGAATTGAACTTGCATTTGAAGCTGAAGTTATAGAATATATTGCAAATCTTGCAAAAGAGAAAGGTGTCGGAGCTAGAGGTTTAAGAAGTATTATAGAAAAAGCGATGCTCCCTTTGCAGTATGAACTTCCAGCTGATGAAACGATAGAGAAATATACTCTTAGTTTAGAGTATGCAAAAAGTATTTTAGAAAAGTAGCCTTATAACTACACTATTACTGCTTTAAAAAGTTTTGAAATACTTAAATGTATTCCTGCAACTTTTTTATTGTATTAGAGCAGTTCTAAGACTACTTTGTATTTTAATTTTTTTATGAGGATGTAACCAATGAATGAAACAAAACCACTCCAAATCAACCCTTTGAAACTCTCTCAGCCGATGGGTGCATTACTTTGTTTTTTGGGTATCAAAAATACGATGCCTTTGATGCATGGAGCAATTGGATGTGCGAGTTTTTCAAAAGTTTTTTTTACAAGACATTTCAATGACCCAATAGCAATTCAGACAACAGCGGTAAATGATATCACAGCGGTTATTGATGGTGGGGACTATAGTATAAGTGAAGCTATTAAAAATATCACAGCAAAAGTACAACCTGATTTGGTTGGACTTTTTACAACTGGACTTACTGAAACGAAAGGGGATGATATCAAAGGGGCAACTTATTTGCTTCGAGATGTTCAAAAGATGGTGTATGTCCATACTCCCGATTTTGAAGGAGGACTTGAGAGTGGTTGGGCTAAGTCGATTGAAGCGATTATCGAACAACTTGTCGAGAAACAATCGAAAATAAATCCTACAAAAGCTCTCCTTATCCCAAATGTCAATTTTACACCTCTTGAAACAGAAAAACTCAAAGAGCAACTTGAACTCTTTGGCTTTGATGAGGTTTTTGCATTGCCAGATTTAAGTGAATCACTTGATGGACATCTTGGTGTGAAACAAGGGGCTTTGACAAACGGTGGGATAAGTATAGAGGAGATAAAAAATCTAGCTGATACAAAAGTGGTTATCACGGTTGGAAGAAGTGTTCAAAGAACAGGAGAGAAATTTTTAGAGAAAAATGGATTGATACAGCATCTCCATTTTGATTCAATTGGTGGACTGATCCAAAGTGACCAATTTTATAAAGATTTACTTCTATTTCAATCTTTAAAAGCTCCCCATCCACAAGCACAAAGATGGAGAAAAAGACTGCAAGATGCACTTTTGGATACTCATTTTTTACTTGGTGGGAAAAAAATAGTTATTGCACTTGAATATGACCAAGCTCTTAGTGTTGGGAATATTTTAAATGAAGTGGGTGCAAATATCGTTGCAGTAGTGATACCTAACAAAATTGTAAGTAGTGAAAATACAATATTCAAAAATGTCATCATTGGAGATATGAGTGATGTAGAAAAAGAGATGGAAGATGCGGATATTTTGATATCGAATTTTCATGGGGAACGAATCACCAATAAACTTCATAAAACAGTTATTTTAAGAGGTTTTCCAAATTATGAAACAGTAGGAAATCAACTCAAATATGATTTACTCTATGAGGGAACGACTCAGTTTTTATTTGAAGTTGCTAATAAACATCAACATTAAATTTTTAATGGAACACTTATTGAATAACAATATATAGTTTATAGAAAAATAAAATAATCAGTTCTGAAAATAGGGACAATTTTAAAGGGGTGTAATTATGGATTCAATAGAAAAAAACAATGGCTTTATTCAAGTGGCATTCGCTACAACAAATCTAGAAGATATAGATTCACACTTTGGAAGTGCAAAAAGATTTTATGTTTTTGATGTGACAAAGGAGCAATATTCAGCTGTAAAAATTGTAGAAATTAAGGAGAAAGATACAGATTTGACAGTCTCATCACTTAAAGGTATAGATATTGTCTACTTTGTTGACATTGGACCAGCTGCTGCAGCCAAACTTATCAATAATGGAATTTTCCCTATCAAATACAAAGAGACTGTAAAGATTGAAGATGAGTTGAACAAACTTACTAAAATGTTAGGTACAAATCCACCTCCATTTATCAAAAAAATAATTGAAAAAAAGGCTGCATAATGAGTTTATTTATAAGAACACTTATTGGACAAGTAAGAGCACTCGATCAGTTTGGAACTTGGGCTAATAAAAGTGATGAAGATATTTTAAGAGAAAAATATGTCAAAACAAAAGAGGATATGAAAAATATCCCAGTAATTGCCGATATCGATGAGAGACAAATTCAAGATATTAGACTTATTTTTCAAGCTATAGCTTTAGCATTTGAACTAGAAAATGGGATTATGTGTAGTGTTGTGATGGAGATGAGTCATGAGGGATTTGGACGAGCAGTGGTTATTGCAGATAAAATTGTAGTCACAAATAAATTTTTTAAAGATGCACACAGATACTCTTTTAGAACTTATGAAGAGTTGATTGAGCAAGGGGATAAGATGTTGGCTGACGCTCTTAAAATTTATAAAGAATTTAATAAATAATAAGGAGGCATTTGAATGAAAATTGGAATCTTTGTGGGAACTGCTGGTGGCACTAGTATGAAAATAGCAAAGGCATTAGCAAAAGAGTTTGATGTTGATAGTGACGATGTTATCAATATGGAAGATGATTTTGATGATATTGGACAATTTGAAGAGTATGATATTTTATTTTTAGGAAGTTCTACTTGGGGAAAAGGGGAAGTTCATTTCTCTTGGGTTGACCCAATTTTAGAGCTTGAAGATGAAAAACCAGATTTGAGTGGGAAAATGGTTGCATTTTTTGGAGCTGGAGATTGTAAAAAACATGGAGAGCATTTTTGCTCAGCCCTTGGAAAACTTCATAAAACTTTTACTGGACTTGGAACAACTACTATTGGTTTTATGCCAAAAGAGGATTATGAATATGAGTTTTCATTGGCTGAAATTGATGGTAAGTTTTGTGGACTTGGAATTGATGAGCATAATGAAAAAAGCAAAACAAAAGAACGAATCTCTAATTGGATAGAAGTTCTTAAAAATGAACTGAAAATTTAAGAGTTAAGAGTACAAAGGTCGAAAATTTATTGAAGGCGGAAGATTTAAAAAAGCTAATTCATTGGATCTTTATGGTTTATTTTTTAGATGCTACTTTGTAATAAATAAAAAAGAAGTTATAAAATTAAAATTAAAAAAAGGAGTACGAGATGTTTATGCTAATAGCTGTATTTAATCAATATGATTTAAAAAGTGTTTTAGAAGATTTATTTGATAACAATATAGAGGGGATTACTGTTAGTGATGTGATTGGAAAAGGGTCTTTTGGTCTTAAAGAAGCAGACAATCAACCAACAGATCTTTTTCCAAAAGTAAAAGTGGAAATAGTTGTTTCAGATGAAAAAAATCTTGAGATGGCAATGGAGTGCATTAGAGCAAATTGCCAAGATTTAGGTAGAGGTGCTGGAAAAATGTGGTGGCTTGATGTTGGTGGAGTTGAGAGAATCAGAACAGGTGAAATTGGAGCAGATGCACTTACTACACAAGTTGATAAAAAAATAAAAAATGTCAATACGCCTTATACAACTGTAATAGATACTCCTTGTAGCTAGAAAGGAACAGAATATGCATAAATTAACAAAGTCATTGGATGAGTTTTATGAACTAACTGATGCAGAGGATTATTTTGATTTTTTTGAACTTGATTATGACCAATCTTTAGTGAATGTAAAAAGATTTCATATTTTACGAGAGTATGGAAGTTTAATTGAAACTGGGATGGAAAATTTTAAAACTGAAGAATCAAGGCTACTGGATTTTTTAAAATTCTCACTTTTAAAGGTGTATGGGGATTTTAAAAATGGCTATGCACCAAGTGCTGCTGATGTTTGGAATATGTTTAAAGATGGAAAACTTAGTGGCTGTATGAGTTGTACGCCAGTACAAGGAAATAGTTGTGGATGCTAAACCAATGTTTGATGAAAATGTAAAGTTATATGATAGCGTTACAGCCTCACGATCTGGAAGAGACGAAGATGAACCAAAGTTTAAATTAGGTCAAAAAGTACTTCTAAAAGAGGATATTGTAAATGATGGTACCTATCCTCACGCAAACATTGGTGTATTGATGATGCCAAAAGGAAGCACCGGTTATATCAAAGATATGGGCGAATTTCTGCAAGTGATACGAGTATATGAAGTTCATTTTATAGGAGCTGATTCAGAACTTGAAGTTGTAGGATGCAGAGAGCATGAGCTAGAGGCTATTGATGATGGGTGCTCTGATGATACCACAGAATCTCCGCTTTTTAAAGCGATGATTGAAAAAAGAAAACAAACCCAAATTTAAAAAAGGCGTATGATCTAGTAGACGTTGCTTTAGCAATCTAAACTATTTCAACGAAAAAGAAAGGAAAGAATATGGCAAAAGTTATTTTTATGCATTTTGATAAGTCAACTGATGGAATTTATGATGCAAAAATTGGTGAACCTTTGGTTCGATTAGCTAAAGACAAAGGTATTCCAATGGAATTTTGCAAAACTGACTATAGTAACTGCTTGGTAAGTGTTGAAAATATATCAGATGAAGAACCTACAAGTTATATGGAAGATGAAGAGTTGGAATTATTGGTTGAGTATGGCGCTATCACTCCTGAAGATGCTGAGATATGTCAACAATATACAGTAAGTCCAAAAATCAGAATCGCACAAATGATGCTTATCAAAGGTGACGTTTTAATTAAACCATTTAAAAAATAAAAAATCCAACAATGGAGATTTTTCTCTCCTTTTTAGGATTTTTCAAACAGAGCACAAGCACAGGTTACTTTAGGCTTGACTTTTTAAGCTGTGAAAAGTAAATATCAAATAATAGTGTCCTTTAAAATTGGGACAAACTTTAAGGAGAAAAAAATGACAACAAGAGTAGAGATAATAAATGATTTTTTAGCAATAAATGTTAAAGAAGGAAGTACAATTCAAGATATTGTAGAAGCAAGTGGAAGTGCACTTCCATTTGGATGTAGAGATGGTGAATGTGGTACTTGTGTTGTTGAAGTTGTTCAAGGGATGGAATTTTTATCACCTAAAACTGATAAAGAGGTTAAAGTTTTAAAAGAGATTTGCTCTGGAACTTGCACTCCGAACTCAAGACTTTCTTGTCAAATGAAAATTGCTGCATCAAATGGTGTGGTTAGATTAAAATACTAATTTTAAATATACACCTATTTTTTGTTTTATAGCAAAAAATAGGGATGCTAGTAAAAGTAAATTTTTTTATATTAGTATCAGTTTTCAACTTCTATCTTTAAAATATAAACAAAATTATCCTTATAATTTAACTTTATTGAGAAATGTTATTTGGTTTGTGTGGCAATTATGATAGGTGATTTTAAAAATAATTTTTCAAATTTTAAATTTATATAAAATACATAGTTATTGCATATGCAATAATTGATAAAATTCTATGTTATAAGGAGCTATATATGGCATTGCATTTAGGTGTAAAACAAAAACAAAATCTTCAGCTTTCACTTAAAATGTGGCTCCCACTTCTTCAAGCACCAATACAAGATTTGGAGGCAATTTTCAAAGAATATAGTTATGAAAATCCATTTTTGGAGTGCAAATCTTCTTTTGAATCTGATTTTGGAACTACTTCTGGTGGATCATACAGTAGCGATGGCGAGTTTGATAAAAGACATTTTATAGAAAATATGAGTTTGTATGAAGAATCACTTTATGATTTTGTTGATAATCAAATTTATGGTCATCTTTTCCCTACACCAAATTCTCAAAAAGTAGCTCGTGAGATATTGTTTTATATTAACAATGAGGGCTATTTTGAGGGTGACGTAGAAGCAATAGCTATCAAATGTGGCGTTACAAATGAATTTGTGCAGAGTGTACGAAAAAGATTTGCTTATCTTGAACCTTCTGGAATTGGGGCTGTTGATTTGGAAGAGTCGTTTTTATTTCAACTTTCTCAACTTGATATTGATGAAGAATTGAATCAATTTACAAATAAACTAATAATAAATCTAAAAAATATAGACAAATATTATAAGCATCATCGATTTGAAGAAGCTAAAGATTTGATACATAGATTTAATTCTCCCCCTGCCGTGGCATACTTAAGCGAACAACCATACATTATTCCAGATTTTTTTGTTGAAATCGGTGACGATATCAATATTAAAATAAACAATAGTTATTATCCTGATATCGTTGTCACTGATCCATTTAAAACAAAAAGTGTTGAACTCAAAGAGAAACTCAAAGAAGCAAGAGATTTGGTTAATTTACTTGATCTTAGAAAAGCAACGCTTTATAAACTAATCCTTATTATTGTTGAAAAACAGATAGGTTTTTTTGTAGGAAGTGAACTTAAGCCACTTACTATGGCTACTGTTGCAGATGAGCTTGGATTTGAAGAGTCTACAATTAGTAGGGCTGTATCAAATAAATATATCAAATGTGAAAGGGGAGTTTATTCTTTGAAATCATTTTTTACAAATCAAGTTTCTAAAAATCTATCCTCTTCTGAAATAAAAAATTTTATGAAAAATTTGATAGAGAACGAAGATAAAGAAAATCCACTTACAGATGAAGATATTATAGAACTTGTGATGAAAAGATACAATATGAGTATGGTGCGACGAACTATCACAAAATATAGAAAACTTTTGGATATACCATCATCTAAAGAGAGAAAAAAAGTATATAAAATAAATAGTTAATAGCAAGCAATTCAAAGTATGGTTATCCACCCATCCAATTTTCGTGTACATGCCCTTTTTTCTTGAATTTGATAGCTTTATCCAAAGTTTCATCAAATGCAGTTTCATCAAATTCATCAAAAAGATTTGGAACGATCTCTTTATAAACAAATTCTCCATCTTTATTGATGATAAAAATTGATTTTGCACACAATATTTTATCTACATTGACACCAAACTTGAGAGAAAAATCATAAAAATCAGTAGATAGATTTTCTATATTTGTATTGTTTTCTAAAGTTTGACTACTGATTAAGTAAACAAATGCTTTTTCTTGATATTTTTCAATAAGACTTTTTAGATGAGCACTTAAACTATTTGCAAATGGAAGAGTAATCATAACTTGCACTTTATCTGCCATCATTCCTATAACTTTCTCTTCCCCATTTGCCATTTGTATCAAAATTGCTGGGGCTTCGCCACCAACAAATCTCTCTTTTTTCTGAAGGGTTATTTTTGTATCATGAAGTAGAATTTCCAAAAGATATCCTTTTATACAGCACCCATAAGTTTTTTAGAACTTTCACCTTTAAGTGCTAACATCTCTTCAAAAGTTCTTAATTCCTCTTTACAATCAGTTGTCAAAAGTTCATCATAGATAGCTTCGATTTTCTCTTCGCTACTCATTTTTTTCAACTCACCTTTATCAAGGTCACCTAAATCTAAAAGTTCATTCCAAACAGAACTTTCATCAAGTACGAATGCAGTAAATGTGACACCCTCATAAGTAAATGTTCCACTTTTGTTTAAATCTGTTACATACAAAAGATTGAGTCCCTCAGAACTAAAGAAAGTTTTGTATTTTGCAAAAAGAGGCTCAAAGTGCCCAATGCTTTCCAATTCACAAGCAAAAAATAAAACTTTTTCATCTTTATTTATCATCACTACTTGTTTTGCTTGTATTTTTGGAGGAAGTTTTCTGTCAGGAGAGATTTGTTTTCCCTCTTCAACGATCATAGCACCTCTGTAACCGTAAAGTCCACCAGTAAGCTCTCCACTAAAAGATGGTTGCCATGCTAAATCATTTGTTTTCATAAACTCTATTATTGTTGCCATTTTAAAATCCTTTTAATTTTATTATTGCAATTCAAAAAGTGTTCCATTAAGATTTACATCTTCATCTTTATAAAACACTTTTAATCTTTTTAAATTTGAAAAACTTGATGGCAATTCACTTATCTCATTCTCTTCAATATCAAGTTCGATTAAATTTTCTAACTCCCCAAAACATTCTGGAAGTGATTGAAGATTATTAGCAGAGATACTCAAATGATTGAGATTTTTGAGTTTGCAAATAGTTGTTGGTAGGTACTCTAACTTGTTATTATCAAGGGTGAGAATTTGTAAATCCTCCATCAAGCTGATATCAAAGTCAAGTTTTGTTAGGTTGTTATCGTTTAGGTTGAGCCTCATAAGCATATCGTGAGCTTCAAAAGAGGGTAAATCTTGTATCTCATTTCCCTCCAAAAGTAAGGTTTCAAGTTCACTAATTTTCCCCAAAGACTCTGGTAGATGTTTTAGTTTGTTATACGACAAATCAAGATAGTACAAAGAGTGCATAGGGGCAAATATCTCAGGCAATTCCTCTAAATCATTTGTATCAAGTGAAAGATAGAGTAGTTTTGAAAGTTTTTCTAAATTACGAGGGAGCTCTTTTAGAAAATTGGCTGCGATTGTAAGTCGTGTGAGTTTTTTTAGATTTCCTAGTTCCTCTGGTAAATGGGTGAGGCGATTTCCATTGAGATTGAGGATCAAAAGGGAACTTAAATTGCCAATACTTGAGGGTATCTCTTCTAAAAGATTATTTTCACATTGGAGATTTTTAAGGCTTTTGAGATTGCCAATCTCTTTAGGAAGTATTTTTAATCTATTACTTGAAAGCTTCAAAACTTGTAAGTTTTCTAAAGCTTCGATAGAGGAGGGGATCTCTCGTATTTTTCTTTTACTTAGGTCTAAAACCGATAAATTTTTGAGCTTTTCTTTTTCATTTGGGACAAATCCATTGGATTGCATCCATCTTGAAAATTCTTCTAATGTATCAATTGTTTTCATTCTCCAGCCATCCTTTCGTTCATTTGGTCTATCATTAAATCTATCTCTTCAAAATCAACTGCCCCAAATTCAAGCATATTAAAAAGTGCCGTTAGTGGTCTTCGACAACACACACGATTGCATCCCGTGACAAGTTTTTTCGCTTTTTTGTATGGAAGATCAGTTTCTTTAAATATTTCAATCGCTTCATTGACTGTTTTTTCACCACAAAGGCAAATTATTTTTTTACCTAAATCTTCCATATCAGCTCCTAGTTCGTTTTTTATTTTAGGAAATCGTATTTTTGCTTCATCTCATTTACAGGGAGCATCGCTTCTTCAATTTTTTTGCTTAAATTTGCTAGCTTGATATAATCAGTCCAAATGCTATCTTCTACAATATCGTGAATTTCTCCTGCTATCTCAGTTACTTTTCGTTTAAATCCTGCGTACTCTTTTTTAAGTTCTTTTTCATCCACTATCATCTTCTTCTCCTTTAAATTATATTTTAACTTATTTGGTAAAAATTTCAATTCAAAATATATTGTATAAACGATTCTGCAACGGAAGGGTCATCATCTTTGATGATGGGGTACCCACCGTGAAGCCTTAGTACATACAATATATTTTGACTTGAAACAACTCACACTTTTTCAAAACCCATAAACCATCTCCAAATTGATATTAGGCTTTTCATTTTTGTAAAGCAACTTATAACCACTTTCAAATTTGAAGTTGTAGCTTTCATACAACTCTTTTATCTCCAAAATATCTGCTGGGATAAAAGCTATCAAAATCTTCAAACCTCTATGATAAATCACCCCACGAAGTAATTTTTCAGCATCATCAAATGCACCATCATCCATAATCCAAGGGGAGATTTTGATGATTGCTTTATCGATGGCATAAGAGTGTTGAAAACCAAATTTTGTAGAAAGTAAGAGGGAAGATGGCTTTGCAATTTTTGTTATAAAATCAACTCTATCTTCATTAAATGCCAAAAAATCGATTTGTTTGACTATCGGAAGATAGTTTTCATTTGAGATATGTTTTCCCATAGCATTTGTGAAGTTAAAAACTGCACCACCTTTATAAGTAGCTTTGAGAAAATTTCCATACTGGCTAAATCCAAAATTGGAAAATATATCAATCTCATCACTTTTTGCTAAAAAGAGGATAGTTTTTGTAGTCGATACATTTTTAAAAAAGAGGGTAATGATTCGCTCTCTGATGGTTTTATTTACATGGGAAAGGTAGGCAAAATTATTGATAAGTATCGTATGATCTAAACTCATAGCAGTGAGTATTCCTACTAAACTTTCTTTCTCATATATCCCATAACAGAGGCTTTTATCCTCTTCAAAGGCTTTTAAAATACTATTTTTATCGAGCAATATTTTAGAAGAAAGAGTTTCTAAATCTTTCTCTAAACTATCTTTTCTTATCCAACCTACGAACATAGATACAACTCTTTAAGTTCAAGTGGTTCCATCACTTTTTTCCTTGAAGTGACGATAGCTCTTATTTTTGGGAGTATCTCATCTATTTTTGCATTATCTGGAGTTATTCCTAAGCTATTAAGATGGTACAAAATTGTTGAACTTCCACTATGCTTTCCGATTGGAAAATATCGATGAAGCCCAACTTCAAGGGGGCTAAAAGCCTCATAAGCACTATTGTTTTTTAGCATCCCATTCATATGAATTCCAGATTCGTGAGAGAAGATATATTCCCCAACAATAGGGGAGTTTTTGTCGATGGGTTTATTGGAAGCCTCACTTACTAGATGGACGAGTTTTTGAAGTCTATCAGAGTGGATAACCCTTTTTTCATTAAACTGGTGGGTTAAACTCATCAAAACTTGCTCAAAACTAGCATTTCCAGCCCGCTCCCCTAGACCAATAACTGTTGTATTAACGCTAAATGCACCAGCTTCAATCCCCGCTATCGAGGTTGCAGTTCCCATCCCAAAGTCATTGTGGGTGTGCATTTCAATTGGGAGAAGATTTAAACTTGTAAGATAGGAGATATTTTGGAAAGTTGTATTTGGAGTCAATATACCAATAGTATCGCAGTACCTGAATCTATCAGCGCCTAAATTTTTTGCAAATTTCATAATATCAGCTAAAAAAGGAAGTTCACTTCGACTTGCATCTTCTGCTCCAACACAGACAAAAAGACCCTCTCTTTTTGCCAGCTTGATGGTATTTTGAAGGTTTATGTAAAGTTCATCAACTCCACCTTTGAGTTTCAAATCAATCAAAAGTTTTGATACAGGGATAGATAAATCAACAGCTTTTACTCCACAATTAAGTGATGCGTGGAGGTCACTCATCGTCGCACGATTCCAACTCATAATCTGTAAAGGAAGTCCAAGATTTAAAATCTCTTTTAACTCCTCTTGCTCTTTTTTCCCCATGGCAGGAATCCCAACTTCAAGTTCATCCGCTCCAGATTCATAGAGTAAAGTAGCAATTTTGAGCTTTTCATCTAAAGTAAAAGATACATAAGGTGCTTGTTCACCATCTCTTAGTGTTGTATCATTTATAATTGCCATAATTATTTTCCTTCAAAACCTAGATTATTACGTGTATCGTTTTAATACAATGCAAAATCTATTCCATTTTATTTTGCAAAATGACAATAGTTGTTTAATTATTTAATAAAATTTATGTTTTACAGCTAAAACAATATATTTGGTCTTTACAATTTTCACAAGCTGGAGCTGTTTCGTTGATGCTATCGTAGATAAATTTTTTCCACAATTTCTCTTTTGGTTTGATTTTAGAAAGTATTGGAAAATTTTCATTCATATATCTTCCCATCTCTGTCCTACTACTAAATCCTAAATCTTCATAGAGATGATTTTGCATCAAAGAGATTTTTGCAATATGTGGAGCAATGTGTTCTTTGGAATACAAATCAACAGCATAATCTGATAAAAAATCTGCTACTTTTTGTTCTAATATTTTTAAAGATTTTTTATTTTCAAGGTTCATAGTATCCTCCATTTAACTCTTAGTTATTAACCCTACAAAGTCATCTCCACCATTTTTCCATTGACAATTTCACCAAACTCCACACCAAAACTATAACAATCAAACAATTCCTCTTTTGTAGGTATAAGTTTAATTTTTAAAGGTTCTAACGGCACTCTAAATTTTAAAGATTTAAGACGATGTTGAATCATATCTTGTGCTTCTCCACTCCATCCATAAGAGCCAAAACATCCACCAAATTTCCCTTTTTTCTCTAAAAGCATCATGCAAGAAAGCAAATCCCAAATAGGTTTAGGTGCATCACCATTTATTGTTGGTGTTCCTAAAACAATTCCTGTACTCTCTTCTAAAATAGTGAGCATATTTTGCTCATCCAAGGCAGTTAAATCATAAATATTCGCAATGATATTTTCATTAACCTCTATCCCATCATAAATACTTTGTGCCATCTCTTTTGTATTTTTATAACTTGTGACATAAAAAATGGAAACAATCTTTTTACCATGAAGCCTATCCTCTTTACTACTCCACTCTTTGTAAAGCTCTATATATTTTTTTGGTTTATTTCGTAAAATGGGTCCATGAAGTGTACAAATTTTATCAATTTGAAATTGCTCATAAAGTTTGATAGCATTCAATGCATCGCTTTTAAATGGTCGCATAATATGGTCATAATAGTATTTAAAAGCATAACTAAAATCCCCAACCAAATCATCAAAAAGCCTACTGTCATAATAGTGACTTCCAAAAACATCCCCACTAAAGAGGATCATATCTTCTACAAGATAACTGCTCATAGTCTCTGGCCAATGGAGATTTGGTGTACTTAAAAATTTAAAAGTTTTATCTCCAAGTTGTAATTCTTTATTTGTCCAAACCGTTTCAAAATCCATCTTTGCTGATTTTGTGATAGATTTTAGCATCGGAGTTGCCATAGGAGAGATAAGAATTTTTGCATTTGAAGCTCTTTTGTAAAGGTTTGCCAAAGCTCCAGAATGGTCTGGTTCTAAATGATGCATAATAATATATTTGATATCTTCATATTTGCATATAGATTCAATATTTTTAAAAAACTGCTCTTCAAATTCCTCTTTTACAGTGTCTAGTATCACTACTCCTTGTGAAGTTTTGACTAGATATGCATTATAAGTTGTCCCGTTAGCTGTTTTCATAATGATATCAAATGTTCTGATATCTTTGTCACTTACACCTATGTAGTAAATATTTCTTTTAATTTCAAGTGCATTCATTTTAAAAGAATTCTTTGTAACCAAAGAGGTGGATTATTATTGATAAGTTTTCTAAAAGAAACCAGAACATCTATTATTTTTTCATTTTCAACTGATGATTTCATAGGATAAATTCCACAAGTTTTTACCATATTTGCAGCTTTTGGACCAATTTGAGCAACATAAACGATATCACTATTCTCTAGGCAATTTATTTTATATTCAAGCTTATCTACCTCTTCTTCAAATTTGAGGGAACTATCCACTTCGCTCACTAGACTATAATCATGTTGGTCTACTTCATAAATATAAAATTTTTCACACCATCCAAAGTGTTCATTGACCGTAATGCCATCTTTTGAAGCAAATGCAATTCTCATAATCTATCCTTTAGATAATATATATTCTTATATTTTCATCTATCACTTGACTGAGTGTCGTTTTTATAAGCTCATAAGTGCTTGTAGCACCTAAGCTACATCCTGCACAATTTCCAAGATACGCAAGTCTTAATTCAATATTTGGCTCATTTTTGTATTGTAAAACAGTGATATTTCCACCATCCTTGATAAGAATTGGTTTGATATATCTATCTAGGGCATCATCCACGAGAGCCATTTGTTCCTCATATGATTTTGTTCTAAATTGGACATTTGGTTCACAATTATCATTCACAGGTTTATCAACCCCACCCATTTGGGTTTGTGCAACTGGATGACCATCAAGTGCAGCACGAAGCATACAATCAAACCCTTCTTTTACAGTTTCAAGGTTTGTTCTATCTTTAAGAAGTAAGAGCGCTAATCTAAAGTTTGCATTTTGATGATTTTTTGCAGTTGCTTTTCTAAAATAATAGAGTGCTTTTTCCATATCCTCTACTACTCCAATAGCACTTTGATACATCAAAGCAAGATTATAATTTGCTGAGTCATTATCAAATTTTGCACCTTTTAAAAAGTACTCATGTGCTGTTTGCAAATTTTTTGTTACCCCCTCACCTTTAAGATACATCAATCCAAGATTTGTCATAGCTTGGTCATCATCATATGAAGCCAAATGTTTCCAAATTTGAAGTGCAGTGTTATAATCTCTAGCTCTATAAGCTTTAAGAGCTGCAAAATTAGTGATATTTGTATTGCTCATCATTATTCCTTGCATCCGCATTTACAAGACTCTGCTCCACTGTTGAGCAAAGTTTTGTAGTTTGTGGCGTCTAATTTTATAAATTTATTATCTAAGAATTTAAAAAAAATTTCATCAATAGTATTTGTTTTACTATCTGCTTTATACACGGCTATATTGTTTTCTAAACAATTTATATAAACTCCTTCCCCCATATGGTAAAAAATTGTTGCAGTAACATTGTATTTGGATAAAAAACTGGCTATTTCTAATCCATTCCCTTCTTTTTCATTTTTTATAACCCTAAAGTTTCCATCTATTTCATCAAGAAGTGCAAAAAATGGAACATTTCCAAATAAATCTGAGATAGTAGTTGAAGTACTATTTGATATAGGTATCGCTAACATTTAAAATCCTTTTAAAATGTCCCATAAAAGGTGCCTAAAAAATTAATATTTTTTCAGGGAACCTTAAAAGGGACTTATTGTTTAATGCCTACTTTTTACAGATTGAGTAAATCAATTTTCAAGTAGCCTTGTGCTTGTACTCTCTTTGAGAAATCCTAAAGGGAAAAAGAATTTTCCTTTTATTTTCTATTTAATATTCAATATCTATTCCGCTATATCAAAAATCAGATTTAGGAACACTATTTGCATCTTTATATAAAGATTAATTGGTTGGAGATACTTATAATGGCAATGGTAAATAAAAAACAAATCAAAGAACTTCTCAATGAATCAGCTTGTGCATCGAATGAGAAAAAAAAATCAAGTTGTGACAAACCAAAACCAGGAGCAAGTAGTGGTGGTTGTGCCTTTGAAGGAGCTCAAATAGCCCTTTTCCCTTTTGCGGATGTTGTCCATCTTGTCCATTCTCCAGCGACTTGTTTAGGAGCTTCGTGGGAGACGAGAGCAACTCCTAGTAGCTGGAAAGGTGAAAATAACACTTATATGGGTTATTGTACGGATGTCACTACAAATGATGTAATTTTTGGTGGAAATAAAAAGCTAGAAGATTCTATCGAATACATCATACAAACAAAAAGCCCAAAAGCTATCTTTGTTTATGAAACTTGTGTTACTGCTATGATTGGAGATGATATGGATGATATCGGTAGAAGAATGCAAAAAAAACATAATATCCCAGTTGTCATCATCCATAGCCCAGGATTTGTGGGGAGTAAAAACCTAGGGAGCAGACTTGGTGGTGAAGCTGTTTTAGAGCAACTTATTGGTACTCGTGAACCAGAATCTATCCATCTGTATGGGATAAACTTGATAGGGGAATACAATGTCACAGGTGATATGTGGCAGTACATTCCAATACTAGAGCGTATTGGGATAAAAGTGATTTCAACTCTATCAGGTGATGGAAGGTTAGAAAATATCCAAATGGCACATCGTGCCAAACTCAATGTCATCGTATGTGCAAAATCACTTATCACTTTGGTGCGAAAAATGGAAGAGCAATATAACATCCCTCATGTATCTGTTTCATTTTATGGGAAAAGAGACACATCAAATGCGATTATGACTATCGTAGAAGCTTTTCAAGATGAAAAACTCATAACAAAAGCAAAAGAGATTATCAAAGAAGAGGAGGCAAAACTAGAACTTGCACTCCTTCCGTACAGAAAAATACTTGCTGGTAAAAAAGCTATCTTAAATACTGGTGGTAATAAATCATGGTCGATAGCTTCAGCCCTGCAAGATATAGGGATAGAAGTAGTTGCTACAAGTGTTGCCAAAGCTACTTTGGAAGATATTGAAATAGCAAAAAGTTATGTCAACATCCTTATGAAGTCTCCTGCAAATGAACAAGCAAAACTTATTGATGAACATAATGTTGATATCCTACTTGCAGGTGGAAGAAGTCTTTATACTGCTATCAAAAAGAAAATCGCTTTTGTGGATGTCAATCAAGAGAAACACATCAGTTATGGTGCATATACAGGACTTGTCAGCATGGCAAAAGATGTTTGCAGTGCTGTTCAAAATCCAGTTTTTAGGGTTGTTGGTACAAAAGCACCATGGGAAGAATAGAAAAGGAACAGTAGTTGCATTAGCTATATTGTTAAGAAAATGTTAGAAAAAATCAAGAAAAGCGAATTTATTCGTGTTTTAGGTTTGTCTATTGAAAAGTAGAAATTCAACAATATGTCCATTTAAAATTAGGACAATTTAAAAGGAGTAATGATATGTCGGTATTAATAACAGAAAGTTGCATCAATTGTGATGCTTGTATAGATGAATGCCCAGCGACAGCGATAGTAAGTTCGGATGAAGCACCAATAGATAGCGAATATACATATATAAAACCAGAAAATTGCATAGAGTGCGTAGATGCCAGCATTCCAAAATGTGTCGATGTTTGTCCAACAGAGGGTTGTATAGTTTGGGATATGCCTTATACTGCTGAATTTGACAGCTATTATTTACAAGGGATGGAAGATGGAAAATATGGAATCAGAGAACATAAGAAAAAAGGTCTCTTGACTCCAGCTAATCAGCCACGACCATTTAGAGAAGAAGTTAGCATAAATGATAGAGTAAAACATCTAGCTGTAAGTTAAGAATTATGAAATAAGAATGTTAAGTCCTTTTTAAAGGGATGTTTTAAAGGGGAGAAACTGGTTTCTCCCCGTAGGATTTGCTTCTTTAGATGTGGCTTTGCCATATCGAAAAAAGAAGTCATAAAATAGTAGGTCCCTTTTAAAATGGGACATTTTAAAGGAGTATGATATGAGTTGTGGTACAGGTTGTGGAACAACAAACGAATTTGATTTTGGTGGTTTTGACCCAAATGATTCAAGAGCTTTAGAGATACAAGAAAAAATAAATAATCACCCATGTTATAGTGAAGGTGCTCATCAACACTATGCAAGGATACATGTAGCAGTTGCACCTGCTTGTAATATTCAATGTAACTATTGTAATAGAAAATATGACTGCTCAAACGAAAGTCGTCCTGGTGTTACAAGTAGTAGACTAAAACCAGAAGAAGCGGTGAAAAAAGTCCTTTATGTTGGTGGAGAGATTCAACAACTTTCAGTCGTGGGTATTGCTGGACCAGGTGATGCTTTAGCAAATCCTAAAAAAACTTTTGAAACTTTTAGAATGCTTCAAGAAAAAGCACCCGATTTGAAACTTTGTCTTTCTACGAATGGTCTTAGAATCGCTGATTATATAGATGAGATAGTAAAATACAACATCGATCATGTCACTGTTACAATCAATACGGTTGATGAGAGTGGTGAAATTGGAAGCCTTATATATCCTTGGGTACATTGGGATTTCAAAAAAATCAGAGGAAAAGAAGGCGCAAAATTTTTACTCCAAAAGCAACTTGAAGGGATAAAACTTCTAGTTGATAGAGGAATTTTAGTCAAAGCGAACTCTGTTCTTATCCCAAATGTAAACGATAAAGATTTACCAAATGTAGCTAAAAAATTAAAAGAGATGGGTGTATTTTTGCATAACATTATGCCACTTTTATCTGCTCCTGAATTTGGAACTAAATTTGGACTTGATGGGGTTCCAAGTGCAACAGACCAAGAGGTGATGGCAGCTCAAGAAGCGTGTGGAATGGATATGAAACTGATGAAACACTGCAGACAATGTCGAGCTGACGCTGTTGGACTTATAAGTGAAGATAGGGGTGATGAATTTACAAAAGAGAGTTTTTCTGCACTTTCATTTGAAGAACTAGAGAAACGATACAACATTAAGGCACGTTCCGTAAAACATCAAATTATTGAAAATTGGCGAACAGCACTTGATGAAGCAAATCATAGAATAAAACTTGAACAAGCAACTAAACTCGAGCTAAGTACCACAGGTGAAACAAAACTTGTAGCGGTAACAACTGGTGGTGAGGGGATGATAAATTTACATTTTGGTAGCGCAAAAGAGTTTTTGATTTATGAAGCTGGTGATAAGGCTATCAAATTTGTAATGCACAGAAAAATAGCAAGCTCATATTGCAGTGGTCCTGAAAACTGCGATGGGAACAACCCAATCGATGATATAAAAAATACACTCAAAGATTGTGACATCTTACTCACTGAAAAAATAGGTGAATGCCCGATGGATGAACTAAGAAGTATTGGTCTTATCTGTGATGAAAGCTATGCTCTTCAACCTATTGAAATATCGGTTTTTGAAGCTTACAAAAAACACTTTTCAGTAATTGAACTTGAAAGAGAGGCTGGGTAATACACCCTCTCTTAAGCTTTTCTCTTAACTTTTTTCTATTTTATTTCTTAATTTTACTTCACAAATACATTTTTATTTTATAACCATATTTGTACACAATCCTCCAATAAATAATTCATTATCACTCTAGTTATAAAAACCAAATATTATTCAAAAATTTTTTAATTTTTTAATTTTTTAATTTTACCAATGGAACACTAAATGCAATTACCATTATGATTTAAATTCAAATAAAAGGAGACGAAATGTCAAGTTTAAGACAAATTGCATTTTACGGTAAAGGTGGGATTGGTAAATCTACTACATCTCAAAACACATTGGCTGCTATGTGCCACTATTATGGGAAAAAAATTCTTATTGTTGGGTGTGACCCTAAAGCGGATTCTACAAGATTAATTCTTCATGAAAAAGCTCAATCTACAATTATGCAACTAGCTAGTGAAGCTGGAACAGTTGAAGATTTAGAATTAGAAGATGTTTGTAAACCAGGTGCTGGAGAATTTCACCCTGATAATAATGACATCACAGAAGGTTATATCAACTGTACAGAATCAGGTGGACCAGAGCCAGGAGTTGGTTGTGCTGGAAGGGGAGTTATTACGGCTATTAACTTCTTAGAAGAAGAGGGTGCTTATAACGATGAGTTGGATTTTGTATCTTATGATGTTCTTGGGGATGTTGTTTGTGGTGGATTTGCTATGCCTATTAGAGAGGGAAAAGCTCAAGAGATTTATATAGTTATGTCTGGTGAGATGATGGCAATGTACGCTGCTAATAATATCTCAAAAGGGATTTTAAAATATGCAAATACTGGTGGAGTTAGACTTGCAGGTCTTATTTGTAACGCTAGGATGACAGATAAAGAGTACGATTTGGCTAAACATTTAGCTATGCAAATTGGTACTCAAATGATTCACTTTGTTCCAAGATCTAACCATGTTCAAAGAGCTGAGCTAAGAAGAATGACAGTTGTTGAGTTTGCACCAAGTTCAGATCAAGCTATGGAATATAAAGAATTAGCAAGAAAAATTATTGCAAATGATCTTAAAGTAATACCTAGACCACTTGAAATGGATGACCTTGAAAACTTATTGATGGAATTCGGTCTTGAAGATGAAGTTGATGAAGAAAATTTAGGTAAAAAAGCAGAAGAAGCTTAATAAATTAAAAGTTAAAAGTTAAGAGTTCAGGAGAAGTAAGAGAAATTCATTTCTCTCTTCAGGGTTTGCTTCTTGAGATGGAATTATTTCCATCGTTAAAAGAAGCAAAGAATTATAGGTCCCTTCAAATTTGGGACAAATTTTAAGGAGAACAAGATGTTTGTATGTGGCTACCACTTCCCAGCGAGTGAAGGAAATGATGTAAGTTTTGATAAAGTTATTGAAAAAGTAAACGAAGGTATTGATGCTACGGGTAAAACTGTAACATTAGCAAGTGAAACAAGAGAAGGTGTTAAGTTAGAAGAGTTATCTGTTCCAGCTGGTACTTTTTTACATACTGCATTTGTAGATTATTTTACAAATACAGAATGCGCAGCAAAAAATGATTTCAAAATGGTTTATTACACAAATAGATACCAAATCAGTGAAATTTCAAAAGCTGTAGATGGTGATGTTACAAAAGATATTTGTAAAAAACTAGATGATATGAATCTTTACAGAGTGTCTGTAAAATAGTTGAAAGTGGAGGCTTACAGCCTCTATTTGTTAGAAAAATATTTAAAAGGAGAGTGTCAGATGGGACCAGAAACTTTAGAAAGTAAACAAAAACAAGTTATCGCTGATGTATTAAAAATATATCCAGAGAAAGCTGCAAAAAATAGAGAAAAACATCTTGGTGTTGATAGCCCAGAAGGTGTTAAAGGTGCTTGCGATAAAACAAAAAGCAATAAACAAACTGTACCAGGTGTTATGAGCCAAAGAGGTTGTGCATATGCAGGATCTAAAGGGGTTGTTTGGGGACCTATTAAAGATATGATTCATATCTCTCACGGACCAGTAGGTTGTGGGCAATATAGTAGAGCTGGTAGAAGAAATTATTATATAGGGACAACTGGAATTGATACATTTGTAACTATGAACTTTACTACTGATTTTACAGAAAAAGATATCGTATTTGGTGGAGATAAAAAATTAAAACAAGCTCTTAGCGAAATTGATCAATTGTTTCCATTAAATAATGGTATCTCTATCCAATCAGAATGTCCAATAGGACTTATTGGAGATGATATTCATGCAGTTGCAAGAGCACATAAAAAAGAATCAGACAAACCAACAATAGCAGTATCTTGTGAAGGCTTTCGTGGGGTTTCACAATCACTTGGACATCACATTGCAAACGATATGATTAGAGATGAAGTTATGCCTGATACTAGTGCTAGAAAAGATTTCGAATCAACTCCTTATGATGTTGCTATCATCGGGGATTATAATATTGGTGGAGATGCTTGGGCTTCTAGAATTTTACTTGAAGAGATGGGTTTAAGAGTTATTGCTCAATGGAGTGGGGATGCTTCTTATAAAGAACTTACAATTGCACCAAAAGCAAAATTAAATTTATTACATTGTTATAGATCTATGAACTATATTTCAAGACATATGGAACAAGAATTCGGAATTCCATGGATGGAATATAACTTCTTTGGACCTTCTAAAACAACTGAAAGTTTAAGAAAAATTGCTGAGTTCTTTGGAAGTGAAATTCAAGAAAAAACAGAAGCTGTTATCTCAAAATATACAGCTATGACTGATGCAGTTATCGCAAAATACAAACCAAAACTTGAGGGTAAAACAGTAATGCTTTATGTTGGAGGATTAAGACCTCGACATGTTATTGGTGCTTATGAAGATTTGGGTATGGAAGTTATTGGTACTGGATATGAGTTCGGACATGGTGATGACTATAAAAGAACAAAAGAAGATATTGCTAGAAGTACATTAATCTATGATGATGTAAATGAATATGAATTAGAACAATTCGTAAAAGCTTTAAAGCCTGATCTTGTAGCTTCAGGTGTCAAAGAGAAATATGTATTCCAAAAAATGGGATTACCATTTAGACAAATGCACTCTTGGGATTATTCAGGACCATACCATGGTTATGATGCATTCGCAATATTTGCTAAAGATATGGATTTAGCTATGAATTCACCTGTATGGACACATAATGTTGCTCCATGGGATAAAGAGATAGGAGCTTAGTATGCAAGACGTAAATAATATAGTTAACGGACAAAAACTGTTTTTAAAAGATGACTATCAAGCATCTTTATTAGCAAAAAAAGAATTCGAAAGTGCAGTTGGTGCAACAAATCCAGAAAAAGTAGTGGAAATTGCTGAGTGGACTAAATCTTGGGATTATAGAGAAAAAAATTTAGCTAGAGAAGCTATCACTGTTAATCCTGCGAAAGCTTGTCAACCACTTGGTGCTATTATGGCTGGACTTGGTTTTGAAAATACTATGCCTTATGTTCACGGGAGCCATGGATGTGTTGCTTACTTTAGAAGTTACTTTACAAGACACTTCAAAGAACCAACTCCTTGTGTATCTGACTCTATGAGTGAATCAGCTGCGGTATTTGGTGGATTATCAAATATGAAAGATGGTTTAAGAAACTGTAATGCTATGTACAAACCTGAAATGATAGCAGTAAGTACAACTTGTATGGCGGAAGTTATCGGAGATGATTTAAATGCATTCGTAATAGGTGCACGAGAAGAAGCCGAGGGTGAATTAGACAATACGGCTATCACTTATGCACATACACCATCGTTTGTTGGAAGCCATATTACTGGTTATGACAATATGATGAAATCAATCTTAGAGCAATTAAACCCAGAAAAAAGTGCAAAAGTTTTAGATGAAGAAAGAATCAACATCATCCCAGGATTTGAGCCATATTTGGGTTCATTAGCTGAAATTAAAGAGATTGCTGCAACATTTAGTGACAAAATTGTTATGATTGGTGACCATGAAGAGCAATGGAACACAGGTGCTGGTGAATATAAATTATATGCTGGTGGGACAACTTTAGCAAATGCAAAAACTGCTATCAATGCAAAAGCTACAATTAGTTTACAAGGTTATAGTACAACTCAAACAGCTAAAACTATCAAAAACAAATGGAGTCAAGGTTTTTATACTTGTAATCCAATTGGTTTAGGTGGAACTGATGCATTTGTTATGAAACTAAAAGAGTTAACAGGAAAAGAAGTTGCAGAGTCACTTAAAACTCAAAGAGCTCAATTAGTAGATGCAATGCAAGATTCTTATCCATACATGCATGGTAAAAAATTTGCAATCTATGGTGATCCAGATTTTCTTTTAGGTCTTGTATCATTTTTAGTTGAAATGGGCGCAATTCCATCACATATCCTTTGCCATAATGCTCCTAAAAAAGGTTGGGAAGATGATATGAAAAAAATCTTATCCAAATCTCAATGGGCAAGTGATTGTCAAATTTGGCCAGGAAAAGATTTATGGCATTTGAGAAGTTTATTATTTACTGAACCAGTTGATTTCTTGATAGGAAATGTATATGGTAAAGAGCTTTATAGAGATACAGGTATTCCACTTATTAGAATTGGATTCCCTATATTTGATAGACACCACTTACATAGATATTCAATCAGCGGATATAAAGGCGCATTGAATCTACTTACTTGGATAACAAATGCAGTTCTTGATCAACTCGATGAAGAGACAAAAGATATAGCGAAAACTGACTATTTCTTTGACTGTGTAAGATAAGTTTTTTGTAAAAATAATTTTCGAAATATTTTAAAAAAAGCCCAAAGAGTTTTACTCTTTGGGCTTTTTATTTTATTTTTTATTCTTTGGAATAGTTTTTGTATATAAATAACTATATTAAGATTTAGTTATTAGGTTATTGTTATGGAATTTATTTTTTTACCGTTCGTTTATGTTATCTATATTGTTCTAATTTTTCTTATTAAAGAAAATATAAATAAATCAAAACGAGTTGAATAATGAATTTCTCTACGCAAGAAGCTACTTTAGAATTTGCAAAAAAGTTTTCACACTATAAAGATTTTTATCTAAAATCAAATGATTTGATAATTTCAAAACTTGGTCTTGGAACTTTTAATATGGAGCCGTACAAAGAGGAAAATTACCTTTTTCACTATATTGAAGCGGTTAAAGAAGCTATTAAAAATGGGATAAACCATATAGATACAGCGAGTAATTACCGATACGGACAAAGTGAAAAAGAGATAGGAATCGCTTTACGTGAACTTGGAAGTGAAGTGAAACGAGAAGAGCTTATTCTTACTTCAAAAGGTGGTTTTATCCAGTTAGAGTACCCATTTCCACAAAATCCATACACTTGGATAGAGGAAAATATCATCAATACAAAATTAGCAACTTATGAGGATATTGAACTCGACCAACATTGCCTCACTCCTGATTTTTTAGAGTGGAGTTTGAAAAGAAGTTTAGAAAATGTAGGAGTGGAAGGTTTTGATATCTATTATTTGCATAATCCAGAGATGCAACTTGCTAGACTTGGTGAAAAAGAGTTTTATAAACTTATAGAAAAAATCTTTAAGAGATTTGAAAAATTAGCCGATAAGGGACTTTTGAAATATTATGGCGTCGCTGTTTGGAATGGTTTTACAAGTCAGAGTGTTGAAGAACTTTTGAGTTTAGAAAAATTGGTAGAGTGTGCCAAAAAAGTGGGTGGGGAAAACAATAGATTCAAATATATTCAGCTCCCTTTTAATATGGGAAAAACTGCTCCATACACCCAACCTAGCCAAAAAGTAAAAGGGGAGAGTTGCACGATTTTGCAATCAGCTTATAGACTTAAAATTGGGGTGATTAACTCATCATCATTGTTACAAAGAAAGCTTTTTCAAAAGCCATTTAGTGCTGAAGTGGGAGTAATACTTGACGATACAATGACTATAAAAGATGATGTTGGACTTGCTTTACAATTTTGTCGTTCAACACCTACAATAGTGAGTAGTTTATTTGGCTCAATTGTCCCAAAAAATATCAAACAAAATTGTGAAATTGCAAAAGTAAGAGCAGTTCCAAGGGGAAAATATGACCTATTATATAAGTTGTAACAAATGATTTATGATGTAATTGTAGTAGGTGGCGGAATTGCAGGACTTATGGCTGCGATTGAAGCAAAAACAGTAAATAACAAAGTGGCACTTATCACAAAAGGAAATATTTTTAAATCGAATAGTTCCCTTGCAAGCGGTGGAATCAATGCCGTTTTAAATCCTAATGATGTTGATGAAATCAAAAAGCATATCAATGATACAGTGGAAAGTGCAAAGGGATTAGAGGATATCAAGTCTATTGTTTATATGTGTAAAAATGGTGGAAGAATCGTAGAGAAGTTAGCTAGCTATGGTGTTGAGTTTGATAAAAATAAAGATGGTCGGGTAGCTCAAAGAAGTTTTGGTGGTGGAAGTAGCAAACGAACTTGTTATGTTGGAGACAAAACAGGTAGTGCCATCACGGCGGTTCTTATAAAAAAAGCCAAAAGCGTAGGTGTTGAGTTTTTGGTGAACAATTTTGTAATGAATATCACAAAATTACAAAAAACTGTAAGCGGGGTTGTGAGTATTAGAAGAATTGATAGTTCAATCGTTGTCTATCCAGCAAAAGCAATTATACTTGCTGGTGGTGGATATGCTGGGATTTATAGAGGATTTTCTACAAATGCGAGTGACTATACAGGAGATATGTTAGCGGTTGCTCTTCGAGCAGGAGTCAATCTTAAAGATATGGAATTTGTACAGTTTCATCCAACTGGTATGCCAAAAACAAGTTATCTTGTAAGTGAAGCTGCACGAGGTGAGGGTGGATATCTTCTCAATAGTGATGGGGAAAGATTTGTAGACGAATTAGGCACAAGGGATGTTGTAAGTCGAGCAATAACACAGCAGATAGAAAATGGAAAAAAGGTTTATATTGATTTAAGACACTTAAGCCGTGAGTATATTGAATCAAAACTCCCATCGTTATACAAAAGTGCTTATGCTCAAGCTGGAATAGATGTGTGCGAAGAACTTTTGGAGGTAAAGCCAGTAGCACATTATACTATGGGCGGGATTGAGTCCAATATGTCAAAAACCTCAATTGAAGGGCTTTTTGTTTGTGGAGAATGTGCAAATAGTGGAGTGCACGGTGCAAATCGACTTGGTGGAAATTCACTTTTAGAGGGTGCTGTTTTTGGAGAACTAGCTGGAAAAAAAGCTTTAGAATTTTCTAAAAATAGAAAGTTTTTGCCGATTGACTATGAGATAGTTGCAAACGATATCAAGATTGTAGATACGATTTTTGGTGGGGAAACTACAAAAAATTTCAATGCTATGAGGATAACATTAGGGAAAACAATGTTTGAAGTTTGTGGGATACATAGAGATGAAAAAAAACTTATTCAGGCTTTTGATTATTTAAAATATTTGAGAAAACAGGTGGGAACACTCCATTGTATAGATAAAAGTAAAAATAATAATGTAGAACTTATAGCGATACTTGAACTTAAAAATGCCCTTGAAATAGCAGAAGCTGTAGTCCTTGGTGCAACCAAAAGGAAAGAGAGCCGTGGGGCTCATAGCAGGGATGATTATCCAGAATTGAATCCAAAGATGAATAAATCAATTTTTGTGCATGAGTTTCAAAAAGGATATTTTAAATTGTGGTTTGAGGAGAATAACCTCCTTAGTAAAATAAGAAGGTATATTATTAGTTAGTGGCAAGAAAAGAACTTTTATACCCTTTCGCTAAGGCTTCACGGTGGGTAACTCGCAATCTTTGATTGCGACCGTTGCGTTGCAGAATCGCTCAATTGATATAAAAGTTATTTGGAAACAAGGAATAAGAAAGTAAGAGAAACTCGTTTCTCTCTTTAGGATTTGCTTCTTTAGATGGAATTATTTCCATCGCTAAAAGAAGACATTAAAAACAAGGTCCCTTCAAATTTGGGACAAATTTTAAGGAGTAAAAAATGGCAAAAGTTATGTTAAGTGAAAAAAACGGGGAAATAATCTTCTATATTGCAAAAAAAGATATGGAGGAAACAATTGAAAAAATTGAATTTGATAGTGAAGAGAAATGGGGTGGAGAAGTTGAATTAAGTAATGGAGAAATTTGGTGGATTGAACCAAATATTAAAAAACTTCCAAAAGAAGAAGCTTGTAAGAAAATTAGTGATTGATTATAAAATATACAATTTTAAGTATATTTTATGTACACTAAAAATTATAATTATTAAAAAAAATAGGAAATCTTAAATGCTTGGTCAATGTGATTTATGCTTAAAACAAAAAGAATTAGAAGTTTTGTATGAGATTGCAACTTTGCTTGCTGACTCAAGGGATACACAAAAATCTTTGGAAAAATCATTATTAAGTCTTAAAAATACACTTGAATTGCAAAATTGTGTTATCTATAAGCTTGAAGATGAAATGTTAAATATTTATTCATCAATCAATTTTAATAAGTACCAAAAAATTATTTCTGAGTATCGTATTGGTGAGGGAGCTACTGGACTTGCAGCAAAAAGTGGTGAGCCGGTTATTATAGAAAATATCCATAATGACATACTTTTTTTAAACAAATCAGGCAATAGGAATAGTGAAACTATTTCATACATTGCTGTACCGATGTTTGTTGATAATAAGATCTTTGGCGTTTTGGCAGCCAATTTAAGTAGGTCTACTAAGATTGGATTTGATGAAACAGTAAGAATATTATCTATTATAAGCACGCTATTTGCTCAATTTATATATTCACATATAGTAGTAGAGCAAGATAAAGAAAGACTCAGAGAGCTCAAACTTTATTACAAAATGGAATGGGATTCAAAAGTTCATAATTTTGGTGATATTATAGGAAAAAGTCCAAAGATGGAAGATGTATATAAAGTGATAGATAGAATTGCTGGGAGTAATGTCACTATTCTTGTTCGAGGGGAAACTGGTACAGGAAAAGAGCTCGTGGCTGCTTCGATTCACAAAAGAAGTAAAAGAAAAGATGAACCGTTTATCAAACTCAATTGTGCTGCTATTACTGATACATTACTTGAAAGTGAACTTTTTGGACATGAAAAAGGTGCTTTTACTGACGCAAAAGAGACAAGAAAAGGAAGATTTGAGCTTGCTGATGGAGGAACATTATTTCTAGATGAGATAGGAGACATTAGTGCTTCTGCTCAAGTAAAACTTTTAAGAGTGCTTCAAGAGAGAGAGTTTGAGCGAGTTGGCGGAAGTAAAACTATCAAAGTAAATGTTCGTCTAGTAGCAGCAACAAATAGAAATTTAGAACAAATGGTTAAAGATGGAACTTTTCGGGAAGATTTGTATTATAGACTTAATGTTATCCCAATTGATTTACCACCACTGAGAGAAAGAGGGGAAGATATAGAACTTCTTGTAAACTTTTTCCTTGAGCGAAGTATGAAAAATCATAAAAAAATGGTTGTAATTACTGATGATGCGATGTTAAAACTTATTCAATATCTGTGGCCTGGAAATGTTAGAGAGTTGGAAAATACTATTGAAAGAATTGTATTGATGGGTGACGAAGATGGAATTAGTGCTTCTGATATGCTACTTTTGCTACCAGCACTGAATAATAAGATATTAAACAATGAGCATATAGGGATGATTAAAAATAAATCATTGGAGGAGACTGAAAAGGAAGCTATTCAAAAAGCACTTCAAGATTGTAATAATAATCAAAGTGAAGCAGCCAAACAATTAGAAATAACACTAAGACAAATAGGATATAAAATTAAAATGTACGGATTAAAAATATGATTTATAAAGGTGAACAATTTGAACTTTGCGATGATTTCATTGATGTTGGTTATATGGCTGAAAATATTTTAGTTGAAGATTTTTATGGGAATAAAATCATACTAGAAAGAAGCAATAGCGATAAAACAATGAGTTTATTTATTTCGATTCCTGAACTTGGAAATGGTTTTTTGGATGAAATAATTCAATTAGATAAGTTAATGAAAACTATACAAATACCCATTGGATGTTTTTTGATATTTAATGAGATGATAATCGATAAAATAGCTTTAAAAAATAGATTAGAGAAATTTGAGATAGTTTTTGATGTAGAAAATGAATTTGGAAATATGTATGGTATGAAAATTATTAATGGAACATTCAAAGATAAATTAACAAAAGGATTATTTTTAATTAATAAAGATGGCTCGGTTTTTTATTTAGATATTCCTGATGATATGGAAAAAAGAATTAATACTGAAAGACTTATTGTTGAGTTGAATAAAGCTTATTTGACATATACTGGTATTGGATGTCATTAATATATTAAAATTATAGATTATAATCCCAAATATATGGAGCTATCTATTAAAACTTATGGCAAAGAGATTATTAATAGACAGTGTATAAATAAATAATAATTTATTGTTAAAATGATCCTAAAATATCGATAGCTTTTTCAAATCGTTTTACAACACTTGCCTTATCACCAGTTGATAACCTTACAGTGTCAAGATAATCTTGATCAGCTATTAGTTTTTCGAAATTGTGTTGAATTTTTTGTCTATTTTTTATCAAAATTTCCTCATCATTTAAAGCAAAGAAGTAGCTAACTGATTCTAAAACAGCTACATTTATCCTTCCTCTTTTACCATTTATTGGGCATCTAAAATTGCTTTTTCCAAAAAATTCATTTGTCAATCTCATAACTCTTTCAAAATCATTTATCAACTCTTTGATTTTTTGAATATTGATAAGCGCATCAATTAGTTTTTGTTTGTACTCTTCATTGTTTTTATTTAAAAATATATCTTGCGAATGAAAGTCTATAATATTATTTACCCCTAAAGTATTTACATGTTGCATTGTTTTACCCAAAAAGTCGTCTATATTTCCACTGTATTGTTTGTAGTCAAAAATTTGAAATGCCAAATATCTAAGCACAACCTCTTTATCTTTCATTCTAGTTGGAGATAAGCCATAATCGGTTGCACTTTTAAAATGCTCATTTGAGGCTAAATGTGAAAGTAAAACAGTCGATGGTCCAATATAAATACAGTTTCTTATCTCTTGAGTTGTTAGTTGTGTGCCACCTGTATTTATTCTGTAAAAAATATCATAAACAACAGACATCGGAACGCTAGGTTTAATAATATGGCAGTTTATTTTTTTATCCATTATCCTCATTTGAAGGTTTGGACTTAAATCTGTAATTTTTTTACCATTTAGATGTTTTAATGATTTTAAACCTTGCAATCTAAAACCATCTTCACCAACAGAGTAAGTTTGTAAACTAAAATCTAAAAATTCTTTAACAGAGGTGCTTCTTTGTAAACCATCAATCATAATATATTTACCATCTTTAGATTCATTTAGATAAATTGGTGGAATAGGGATGTTTAAAATTATTGACTCAATAAATCTACTTTTTTGTTCAATCTTCCAAACTACATTTCTTTGAAAATCTGGGTCTGTTATAATTGTCCCTTGAGACATGCGAATTGCTATCTCTTTTGGTGAAATAGCAATCTCTCTTACATCAAGTTCATCTTTTTCAATATCAAAGTCTTCATAAGGAAAAATCCCTTGAGTTGGTAAAATTGCAGCTATTTCATCAATTGTATCATTATTGTTTTTGATGTGTTCAGTTCGTTTTTCTAAAAGCCAAGACTCTATGTCTTCTAGTTTAAGTTCAAAATTATCACTATTTGATATTAGAAAATCCCTTAAAAATTCGTTATAGTAGGCAAGACTTACAAACGAATCATTGCTTACATAAAGTAATATAGCTTGAGATAAATTTATAGAATTTGAGCAAATATATCCCCAGTCAAATTGTGTTTTTATAGATAATCCAAGTTTTTTATTTTCAACAAAAAACGGTTGATTTTTAAAAGTAACTTTTCTTTTACCTTTTTGTCCACTACCTTTAAAAATTGGTTTTTCAATTTCTATAAATACTGGCTTTAGATTATTTTGCATCACTTCTATTTCGTTTTCAAGCATCAAAAGATTTTCCATTTTTTAACCCTATAATTTGTAAATTTTTTTATTTTAACATATAAAACAAGTGATAAAGCGTAATTAGATACAATAAAATATCAATAAAATAGTAAAAAATGAGGAAAATAAATGTGCAAAAAGCTTCAATTAAGTAATAAAGTATTGATTAAGAATATGTTAGTCAAAGAGTTTATTTGGAAACTTAACAATTTTAAGCCTTTTGAAACAAAATCTAACAAAGTTTGCATAATTGTAAAAGTTTGTTTTCTTTACTTATTTAATATTCAAAAAATTGGAAATATATAAAAGTTGCAAAGTTTTAAAAAATACGATTATGTAATAGTTGGCGGTGGAATTTGTGGTTGCAGTATCGCTTTTGAATTATCAAAAATTTCATCAAGTGTTTTATTGATTGATAAACTTGATAATGTTTCAAAAGGTGCAAGTGGAGCTGCTGGTGCTTTTTTATCTCCACTTTTAGGAAAACCAAATAAATTTAAAGATTTAGTTAATGAGGCACTTATTTATTCAACCAATTTTTACAAACAAAATACACCAGAATTGATAGATAATTGTGGGACGGTAAGGGTTCCAAAAGATAGGCTTGATGAGGATAAATTCCAAAGTTATATTCCATTTATAGATTTCCATTTTGAGGTTGATATAAAAACAAAAGGGTATTTTTTTCCAATTGGCTCCGTTGTAAATAGCAGTGAGATTTGTAAGATACTTTCAAAAAATGCCGAACAATTATTTAATTATGATGTAGTAAGTATAGATTTTGTAGATGAATGTTGGGTTGTAAATAAAGAAATATTAGCAAAAAATCTCATTTTATCAACAGGAGCCAGTATTAAACTATTGGATGAAGCATATATTGAGATAAGGTCAGTTTGGGGACAAAGGATAGATATAGAAACATCTACTTTAATCTCTACAAATTACCATAAAGAGTGCTCGATTGCCCATACAACAAAAATAAATGACACTACATATAAGTCATCGATTGGTGCAACACACCATAGATTTGTAGATGAAAAAGATACAAATAATGAAGATACTCTTCGGTTATTAAAAAAAGCAAATGATATTTTGACGCTAGATAATGTAAAAGTTACAAAGTTATTTGGAGGTGCTAGAGCTTCTAGTAGTGATTATTTCCCTATGATTGGGGAGATAGTTGATAGTAAAAAAACTTTAGAGGAGTTTCCATATCTTAAAAATGGAACAAATGTGAATCCACAAAGATTTACAAGGTATAAAAATTTATATATTTACAATGGTGTCGGTGGAAGGGGATTTGTATTTGCACCTTATTTGGCAAAAATATTGGTAAAACATATTGTAAAAGAAAATAATATTGATGACACTTTAAGTCTTGATAGATTATTTAAAAGATGGGTAAAGAGATAATTTTTTTAAAATCAAATTAATCAAACAAGTTACAAAAGCGCTAAATACAGCAAATAAAAGCTATTTTTGCTAATATTATAAGTAAATGAAAGGTTCAAAAATGAAAATATCAATACTGTTAATATTATTTATAACCCAATTTCTTTTTGGGGATTCAAAGTCAAATATCAAAACTGATATACCAGCAATAGTATCAGTAAAATGGTTGGAGCAAAATCAAAAAAATCCAAAACTTGTAATAGTTGATTTGCGTCCAAGTGAAGTATATGCAAAAAACCACATCCAAAATAGTGTAAATATTCCAGCAAAAGAGAATCTTTTTGATAAAAATAGCTTTATCCCAAAACTTGATATTTTGCAAAAAACATTTAGTGAAGCTGGGATTGGAAATGAGAGTATTGTTGTTGCTTATGATGACGGAAAATTTATTATGGCAGCTAGATTTTATTGGATTTTAGAAACATTAGGGCATTCCAATGTTGGGCTTTTAAATGTTGGATTTGATAGTTTGGAGAAAACAAAAATACCTATAAGCTCAAAAAATACAAAAGTTATAGCAAAAGAGTTTGTTCCAAGAGTTGATAATACAAAAGTACAAACGAAATTAAGCACACTTCTTTCGATAGGAAACAAAACCATAATTGACGGTCGAGAAGGGACACATTTTAGTGGACTAGCTTCTAAGGCTAAGCGTTTTGGACATATTCCAACAGCAAAAAATTATCCATGCACTCAAAATTATCAAGTTTCAAAAGATGGAAATATGATAAAAGATTTAAGTGAACTTAAAAATCTATATAAATATTTGGATAAAAACAGACAAATTATTCTTTATTGCGATGGTGGCTCTGAATCGGCATTAAACTACATAGTTTTGCAAGAATTAGGATATAAAGTTTCAATTTATGACGGCTCATGGTTGGAATGGGGAAATGATTTGAAAGTGCCAATCTCAAACCCATCAAAAAAATAGGTGTTTTGATGATTGGTAAATATAAAAGCTCTATTAAAACAAAGTTGATAGGGATAATTTTTTTAGTTGCTACACTTACTAGCTTTATTGGTTATGTTGGATTTATCTATTGGTATATGGACAACCAATATAAAAAAGCAAACGAACAATCACACACAATAGGTCTAGTAATATCGCAAGATGTAGCTAAACTTATCTTGCTTGATGAAATATCTATCGCATCTGATATTACATCTAAATTAAAATCGTTTAATAATATCGATAAACTTGTTTTGTATTCACTTGATAGAAAAGCAATTTTCCAATATTCTAAAAATGATAATAGTTTCATTGTGCCAAAATTTGAAGAGGGTAGTAATAAAAATCTTATCACTAAAGATATTTTAACTTTAAGAATTAATGTTGTTTATCAGGATAAACACCTAGGTTATCTAAGATTAGATCTCAAGGTTGAGAGTGTTTTTGATGTTATTTTAAATAATATCAAAATGCCTTTATTTATCATTTTGTGTATGGTTTTGGTTTCTTATCTTTTGGCGCTCTATTTTGCAAAAAAATTTACAGAGCCAATTTTAAACCTTGTAGCATTTTTGGAAAAAATTGATACTTTTTCCTTTTTGGATAACTATCCAAAAGTAAATGAGGAAAATGAAGTTGGGAAGATTTATCAAGTTGTAAAAACAATGCTCGGGCGGATAAAAGAATCTCAAAAAGCTTTAAAAATAGCTTCAGTTGCGTTTGAAACACAAAGTGGAATGATGATAACCGATACAAATAAAAAAATTTTAAGTGTTAATAAAGCTTTTACAAACATACTTGGCTATACACAAGATGAAGTTGTTGGAAGTTCACCATCTGTTTTAAAATCAAATCTTACAACTGAAGATTTTTATAAAAATATAAATCACTCGTTACAGACAAATCACTATTGGAGTGGGGAGATAAATAATCTTCATAAAAATGGGAATATCATAAAAGAGTATCTTACAATTCAGGTCGTCCTTGATGATGATGGCGAAATAATATATTATGTAGCTTCATTTTTGGATTTGACTTTACAAAAAAATGCAGAAGCAAAATTGCTTGAAAATGAGCAAATATTAAGACAACAATCAAAAATGGCAATAATGGGTGAAATGCTTGAAAATATAGCACACCAATGGCGTCAACCACTATCCATTATCTCGACAATTTCAACTGGAATGCTTTTAAATAAAGAACTTGGTATTCCGCTGACACAAGAAGAGGAGACAGTAAGGCTAAATAAGATAAACGATTCATCACATTTTTTATCTCAAACAATAGATGACTTTAGAGAATTTTTCAAACCAGATAAGCAAAAAATGTTTTTTAATCCAAAAGAGAGTTATCTTAAAACGATTAAACTGATTAATTCAACATTTAAACATCACAGTATTGAAGTTATTGAAAACTTAGAAGATTTTGAGATTTTGGGCTTTAATAATGAATTGATGCAAACAATTATGAATGTGCTAAATAACGCAAGAGATATACTAGAAACAAGAGACAAGGGTGAAAAACGGTATATTTTTGTTGATATTTATAGAGAAAATTATGAAGTTGTTATCAGGATAAAAGATAATGCTGGTGGTATTCCACTAGAGATACTAGATAAGATTTTTTTACCTTATTTTACAACTAAAGAGTTATCCAATGGGACAGGAATAGGGCTTTATATGTCTTATGAGATGATTGTAAATCACATGAATGGAAAATTTTTTGTATCAAACGAGGCGTTTGTTTACGAGCAAATTGCATATGTTGGAGCTTGTTTTACAATTAAGTTGCCTATGAAATAAAGTTTAGATTATCTATCCAAACTTGTATATCAGAACTCATACGCTTTAAAATTTCGCTGTACCCAAAAACACCAGATTTAGAGTTTGCAATCTCAGTTTTTTGGCTGTAATGAAAAGTTTTTGTTCCTACAAGTATATTTGTAGTTTGTGAAATTAAGTTGATTTGTACAGTCATAACAACATTACTACCATTTGTAAAATCTTGATAAAAATCTATAACTTCAATCTCGCACAAATAATTAGTTTTTGCAGTTGAGTATCCATCTACGATATCATTTGAAGAGTTTATAAAACTTTGTTTGATAGTTTTATATACCATATTTGATGGACTCATCGCCCATTTGTTATTTGCAAAATAGCTAAATTCATGTTTGTTTTTGTACCACATTTTTGTTGTTGAATAAAAATTATTTTGGTTTGAAACTTTTAGCTTTATGGTTTTTTTGTTTTTGGTGTTAGCATTTTGTTTTGCCTCTACAAATTCTACGATATGTTCATTTGTAATAGATTGTTTTTGCAAACAACCACTAAAAAGTATCACAGATAAAAAACCAACCATCAAATTTATTCTAATTTTCATTTTATTCCCCTGGTCCTAATTTAATAACTTTCTCTTTGAAAAAAATATCACTTGGGCTATTTTTAAAATTTTCAACAACCTCTTTGCTCTCAGTTGCTAGATTTTTTAGTTCACCTAGTACACTTTTTGTTTCTTGCAAAACCTCTCGTGTATCGTTTGTGAACCTTTGGATATTTATAGCTTTTATCTCTTTTGCTATCTCTACACCACTTGAGGCGAGATTTTTTGTTTCCTCTATGAGTTCATCTGATTTTTTTAGTGTTTCATTTGTTTTTGTGATTGTTTGATTGAAATTTACAATAGCATCGTTTGAGTTTGCAAATATCTTTTTGAATTCCCCTTTATTATTTTTGAGTTCGCTAGAAAATTCACTAAAATTTGAGATACCTTTTTCTAAATTTTTGATATTTTTATCACTTAAAATAGCATTACTTTTGGAAAGTATAGTTTCAAATTGAAGCGATATTTGTTTTGCTTTTTGTGTTAGAAGAGTTATATTAGACGGTTTTGATGGGATAAATATCAAGCCATTTTCCATTGGTTGTGGTTTTTGTTGATTTTTAACACCACCTTCAATATCAAGATACCCAACCCCAGCTATCCCTTGCGAGCTTAATGTTACAAAGCTATCAATTGTAATAGGCGCTGTTTTTTCAAGTTTAAATCTAATTTCGATTTGTTCCCCATTATTTGAGTCTAAAAAAATTCCCTCTACAAACCCAACATCAATCCCTTTGATTTTAACAACAGATGATTTTTTAAGTCCAGCAATAGACTCATTAACAAAAGTTGTGCAGTTAATATATTTATCTTCATCACCGCCATATTTTGCCAACCAAAATACAAATGATAGAAGTGAAATAGCACTGATTAAAACAAACACACCAACTAAAACAAAATTTCCATTTCTCTCCATTATTTCGCCACCTTTCCATTAACTTTTAAAAACTCTTTCATAAATGGCTCCTCAATTTTTAAAGCCTCATCGTAAGTCCCGTCAAAATATACCAGTTTGTTGTGTAACACTATAAACCTATCCAAAGCACTTTTGATAGTATCAAGGTCGTGCGTAACAATAACTACACTAAATCCAAGCATAGTGCGTAAATCAACAATTAGCCTATCAAAAGCTTCCGCACTAGCAGGGTCAAGTCCACTTGTTGGCTCATCTAAAAAAAGTATCTCAGGGTCAAGTGCTAAAGCCCTTGCTAAACCAACCCTTTTTTTCATCCCACCACTAAGCTCACTTGGGTACAAATAAGCATCTTTTGGTGTAAGTCCAACCATGCTAAGTTTTGTCATTGCTATATTTTCAATCAGTTCTTTTGGTAGTTTTGTGTACTCAATAAGTGGTAAACAAATATTATCAAGGACACTAAGTGATGAGAATAACGCACCAAATTGAAACAACACAGCACATTTTTGTCTTAAAAAAAAAGTATCTTTTTGTGAGATATTTTTGATGGATTTTCCAAGAATTTCAATATCCCCGATGTGAAATTTTTGAAGCATTATTAGTTGCCTTAAAAGTGTAGATTTTCCAGCACCACTTCCACCCAAAATCCCTAAAATTTCAGATTTTTTAAGTTCAAATGAGATGTTGTCGTGAATTTGTTTATCACCAAAATAGGTGGAGATATTTTTGACTTTTAGTATATTTTTCAAATTCCCAACCTTGTAAGGGCAACTGCAATTAATGCATCACAGATAATCACCCAAAACAGTGCATTTACTACACTTTTTGTTGTGTAAGTGCCTATACTCTCCGTACTTTTATTTACCATAAAGCCTTGATAACACCCAACTATTGCAACAACAACTCCATAAAGTGGGGCTTTAGCTAAGCCTACATAAAGCTCATTTATTGAAATTTCAAAATAAATTCGGTCGATAAATTCATAAAAACCAATCCCCAAATGAAATTGTGTTACTACTAAAATTCCAGCTACTCCAGCCATATCAGCAGCAAACACAATAAAAGGCATCATAAAAAAGAGTGCAAAAACTCTAGGGATTACTAAAAAAATAAATGGATCAAATCCCATAGTCCTCATCGCATCAATCTCATCAGTTATCTTCATGACGCCAATCTCAGCAGTAAACGAACTAGCACTTCTAGCTGTTATGAGTATTGCTGCAATTATGGGAGCTAACTCTCTAAAAACAGACATCACACTCAAATCTATAACAAAAATATCCCCACTAATTTTGACCAAATACCCAGCTGATTGGTAAGCAACAACTAAGCCAATCAAAAATGAAAGGGTCATAATTATGGGTAATGCTTCAATTGATGTGCTTTGTATATGTTTTATAAACGCCCTAAATCTAAATTTATTTGGTTGAAAAATGACTTTTAAAATAGCAACAAAGAATTCACCTAAAAATGAAAAAAAGTTTATAATCCCAAGTAAAAAAAGATAGTTTTTGTATCCAAAATCGTGTATGGAAAATAGTTTTTTTTGATTTAATTTTGGAAGTATTTGGAAGTGTTTCCCATAAAATTCAAGTAGTGTTTTTTGATTTTCTAGTAGATTTTCAAATACCACTTCTATGTTTGAAGGTTGTAATTTTTTTTGAAAAATGATAATTTGTGTTGCACCTGCAAAATCAAGCTCTGTACAATTTGTAAAATCAAACACAATAATTTGATTTTGGAGTTTTAAAATATCTTTTTCAATCTTTTCTATATTTATTAAACTCTCTTTTGTCCAGTTGTTTGAGATATTTATTTTTGTATTTGTATCGTCTAGGTTTACTATTTGTATCTTATCCATTTGGGGATTTTACATATTTATAGTTACCTTGTTGTAAGCATTTTGTTATCATTTTGTAATCTAGTTTTTAGTATTTATTTGAATTTATAATTGACTATTTGTAATCTCATTTGATAAAAACTTTTTATTTACTAGAAAATTGAGTGCAGAGCTTGAAGTCACATCAAAAATTCCAAAAAAACTAGCTGTAAAACTTATAGTACTTTTAGGAGAATTAAATACTTTTTCGTAATAAATCAAATAGACGTAAATCATCGCATGTCATTTGTTTTAGAACAGTGCCATCTGTCCTATAAAATAATCCAGGAATTGCATTTCCATTTTTAAAATTTATTGTACATTCTAGTTCGCCAGACTTTGTTTTATCAACTATAAATTCTCCTATAAACTAAAAAAACATAAAAATTGAGCTATACTAAAAACTAAATTTTTTAAAAAATAAAAGGAAAACAATGGCTGCAAATGCAACTATCTACAAAGCTTTGCTAAATATCGCAAATATGGATGACAATTATTACGCTGAACACAACTTAACAATAGCACAGCACCCATCTGAAAGTGATTTGAGGCTTATGGTTAGAATGATTGCTTTTATCTTAAATGCAAATGATAGCTTGGTGCTTTGTAAAGATATTTCAGAAGATGATGAACCTGCACTTTGGGAAAAAACACTTGGTGGTGATATCCAAATGTGGATAGATTTGGGGCAACCTGATGAGAAGCGGATTAAAAAAGGGTGTGGGCGTTCTAAAAATGTGGTGATTTATTCTTTTCAAGATGGTATGGCAAATGCTTGGTTTAAACAAATTGAAAATTCACTTCATAGATTTCGTAATCTTAAAGTTGTATTTTTAAAAATTGATGGTGATTTAGAAACCCTTACAAAACGCTCAATGAATCTTCAGTGTAATATCAGTGATGGTGAGCTTACATTAATTGATAGTAATGATAACAGTGTGGTTGTAACAACTCAAATATGGAAAAATTAAGATAGATTTTGGTGGTAAATATGAAAAGATTTCAATTGTTTTTGGTTACTTTTTTGGTTTTAGTATTTGGTTTTATTTTTAGTGGTTGTGCACAAAAGACACAAATAAAAGCTATAAAAGCTGGAATGATAAGCGACTCAGCAATTAAAGATATTGCTGTTTTGCCATTTGAAAATGATGAGGTGTCTCAAAGTATCCAAATTAATGATGCATTGTCTAATGTAAATTTCAAGGGTGAAAAATATTTCAATGTTCAAGATAGGGTGAATCTTGAGAAGATTATGGTTGAAAAAAAATTAAATGATTCTGGTTTAGTTGATATTATCCATAAAGATAAAAACATAGGTTTAGGGCAGATAAGAACAATTGTGAGCGGTGTCGTTAGTGTTGATGATGTGGCTAATTCAAAATTTCTAGAGAATCGCACAGATTATGATACTTGTAGGGTGACTTTGAGGGATAAAAATGGAAATCCATATTGCACACAATATAGGATTTATAATGTTATATGTGAGCAAAATGTCTATACACTAACTTCAAATGTACAATTTACAAGGGTTGATGATGGGAAGATTGTTTTTACAAAAGTATTTACAAAAAAATCAATGCTAAAGCATTGCGTGGATGACTCTAGTGTACTGCTTAGTAAAAAAGATGTAAATACAAAACACGCAAAAGAGATTGCTGAGGATTTGGCAAAGCTTGTAGCCCCGTCTTATGTAGATTATGTTGTACAACTTTTTGATGATGAAGATATTAAATATACAAGTGAGCAGTCAAAGAGGCTCAAACTTGCACTAGAACTTATAAAAAATCAAAGACATGAAACAGCAAATGATATTTTAGATAATCTAAATAGTGAACTAAAAGAGCTTAGTATTACTACTTTGTATAACTTTGCTGTTACAAGTGAAATTCTTGGAGATTTGTCAAAAGCATACAAACTTTATCAAAAAGCAGATAGTGTTGCTTTACAAAATGGTAAGGTTTTGGAGGATATTTCTTTAGGACTAAAAAGGGTTAAAAATAGTATCGAGGAGTTAGAAAAAGCAAATAAACAATTTCTAAATCTTAATTCAAAAGGGAAAATGTAGATTGGTACTTTTTCTATGTTAGGTGAAAATAAATATCTTCACAAACTTTCACTTTTGATAATATTTGGGTTTATTTTACTTTTTGGATATATCTCATTTGGTAGTTTTTTCTTTGTAAAGGAGCATCAAATAAGTATAGATGGGGAAATTTATACAAATAGAGTCTCCCAAAAGCCATACATTCAAGAGTTATCAAATGAGCTTACAAAAGGCTGTAAAAGCAATATTTGCAAGGTTCAAAAACTACTTGATTATGTTACAAATATAGAATACAAATTAAATCCAACAATAGCAAAATCACCAAAAGACACTATTAAATTTGGGTTTGGGGATTGTGATGATAAGAGCAATTTACTGATTTCACTTCTAAAAATCAATGATTATGATGTTTTATTTGCAACAGTTCCTAATCATATCTTTGTACTTATTCACTTAGAAGATAAAGAACTTAGTGATTTTGCTGGACTTTATTTAGATGGAAAAAAATATTATATTTTGGAATCAACCGCAATAAATTCTAAAATTGGATTTCCATTTCAATACAACATTGAAGATATTGAAACTATCCTCGAGCCATTTAAAAATGAAAAATTAGAAATTGATTTGATTGAGTACAAAAGGTAGCTCGTGCAAAAAATTGCCAATTAATAGTAAATTTAATTTAGTAAAAATAATTTTAAAACCAAATTTTTGGATAATACTCGTAATATTCCATCAAATTACAGATACACAAAACTAGTAAAAATTATATTTAGTATTTAGAGTAGATTGAAGGAGCAATATTTATGAAATCAGAAATTAAAAAAAATACAAAGATAGAGACACTTAATGAGCTATCAAAATTAGCAGATTATTCCTTTGTGGATTTTTTAGATGCTGACCCAAAAGGTAGAGTTGATGGTGAGGATTATTCACCTCGTCAAGTTTTTAATGGGCATTATGTGTTGGTAAATCCTACCCCAATTAAAAATCCCATTTATATTGCCCATAGTAGTAAGTTTTTTGAAGAGCTTGGATTAAGTGAAACTTTAGCAAATAAGCAAGATTTTATGAAAATGTTTTCGGGTGATATTTCAAATGTTCCAAAACCTTTGCGTAAAGTTGGATGGGCAACTGGGTATGCACTTTCAATTTATGGTACAGAATATTATGAACAATGCCCATTTTCGACAGGTAATGGATATGGTGATGGTCGTGCGATCTCTATTTTTGAGGGAGTTATCAATAATCAACGCCTAGAGATGCAACTCAAAGGTGGAGGGAGAACTCCATATTGTCGTGGTGCTGATGGGAGAGCTGTGCTTCGTTCAAGTGTTCGAGAGTTTTTAGCGCAAGAGCATATGAATGCCCTTAGAATCCCTACATCGCGCTCTTTAACTTTATATGCATCCAAAAATGAGTATGTGAGACGACCTTGGTTTTTAAATGACTCATACTCAAGAGACCCAGAGGTTATGATTGATGAAGATGTTGCAATTACAACACGAGTTGCATCTTCATTTCTAAGGGTAGGGCAACTTGAACTTTTTGGTCGTCGTGCAAGAAAAAGTGAGCATCCAAAAGCACAAGAGGAGCTAAGGAAAATTGTGGAGCATCTTATAAATCGTGAGTACAGTGATATAGACACAAAGTTGCCTTTGGAGGAAAAAGTGATTTTGCTTGTAAAAGAGTTTCAAAAACGGCTAACTTCACTTGTGGCAAATTGGATTAGAGTAGGGTATTGTCAAGGAAATTTTAATAGTGATAATTGTGCAGCGGGTGGGTTTACGCTTGATTATGGTCCATTTGGATTTATTGATATGTTTGATTCAAAATATCAGCCTTGGACTGGTGGCGGAGTTCATTTTTCATTTTTTAATCAACCAAAAGCTGCACATAAAAATTTTGAGATGCTTTGCATTGCACTTCAACCTTTACTCTTTGGTGATAAAGAGAAATTAGAACAACTAAGCTATTTAAGAGATAATTTTGAAGAGGAGATGGAAACTAAACTAATCAATATGTGGAGTTCAAAACTTGGGTTAAAAACTTTTAATGAGGAGCTTTTGAGTGAACTTTTCATTCTTATGATGGAAACTTCAGTTGATTACACAATATTTTTTAGAGAACTTAGCAATATTCCGCAAGATATCTCAGAACTTTTTAAAAGTTTTTATAAAGACCATACTGGCAATAAGGAACTATTGCAAAGTTGGTCGAAGTGGTTGGAGAAATGGAGATTACTAATTGATGCAAGCAACATGGAAGAACTATCAAAACAAATGAAGCAAATAAATCAAAAATATTCATTAAGAGAGTGGTTTTTGGTTCCAGCTTATAAAGAGGCACAAAAAGGTAAATATTCACTTCTAAGAGAGTTGCAAGAGGTGATGAATGATCCGTATAGTGAACAATCAAACAAGACTGAGGAAAAATACTACAAACAAAAACCAAAAGAGTTTTTTAAAATAGCTGGAATATCGCATATTAGTTGTTCTTCTTGATTTATCGTCAAAAGAACTCTAAAATTGGGCAGTAAAATTTAAAAAAGCTACCTTTTGAAGTCAATTATTCATATAACCACTTCATTAATCCATATTAATAAACAAAAATAATATATGAAAGAAATTACTTTAATTGTACGATACTTTAAAATATTATATGGTTGATTAAAAGTCTCAAAAATTAGCTTTAGAGATATGTAGTAAATTTCACAAAAAGGTATTGTTTTGAAAATAATTTTTTTCTTGATTTTCGTTGTAAATATTGCTTTTTCTTTTGAAAATAGCGTTGGAATTGGGGTTGCATACTCTAAAAGTATCTATATTGAAAATGAAGATAATAAAATAATTTTACCGATGGTTTATTATGAAACTGATGATTTTTATATAAAAGGGATAGAGTTTGGATACAAAATAAAACCTTTATTTTCATTAGTTGTAGAGCCAAGTTTTCAAAATGCTAAAATCGCTTCCCTTCCTACACAAAAAGATACAATTTTAAGTGGTTTTAAATTAGAACAAAGATTTGGGCAATACAAAATTAGTTACAAACTTCTAAGGGATATGGGAAATATTCATGATGGAGTGATTGGTAAAATACAATTTGCAAAATCTATCATTGCTTTTCCAGTTATAATCATCCCTTCTTTTGGTTTTGAGTATGAAAGTTCAAAAGTGACAAAATATCTTTATGGAGTCCCTGTGAATACTCCGTATGAAATGTATACACCAAAAGAAAGTGTAAGTGCTAATATTGGATTGATGGGAATTTATAATATCAGTAACAAATATGTGATAAATCTGATGGTAAATAAAAAGTTTTTATCAGATGAAATTACAAATAGTCAGGTAGTAAATAGTAGTAGTAAAACATCGTATTTTCTAAGTACCCTGTATAAATTTTAAAAAAAGGAGAAATTTGATGAAAAGATATATAAAAAATATTTTTTTCGTATTTGCTATCTTAGCTCTTGGTGGTTGTGCCAACAAGTATCTAGAGTTGCAAACAGTAAAAAAAGTTGACATTCAAAAATACAAAGGTAGCTGGTATGAGATAGCTAGATTTGAGCATTTTTTTGAAAAAGGTTGTAAGAATGTTACAGCTACTTATGAACTTCAAGAAGATTCTATAAAAGTTATTAACAGATGTACGATGATAGAGAATAATAATACAAAAGAAGCTACTGGGGTAGCTTATGCCACAGATAGCACAAATTCCAAACTAAAAGTTAGTTTTTTTAGACCATTTTATGGAGATTATTATATTTTAGATTTGGCAGATGATTATAGTTACGCGCTTGTTGGGAGCCCAAGTAGAGATTTGCTTTGGATTTTGAGTCGTACAAAAACTATTAATGAAGAAACTAAAAATAAAATATTTACAAAACTCCCTAGTTTGGGATTTGATGAGAAAAGGTTTGTATGGACAATTCAAGAATAAAACTAAATATAATAAAAATAAAAAGATAAAAAGGGGAAAGAAAGATGAAAATAGTATTGATGTTTATGTTGTTTGTAAATTTATTATTTGGAGGGAAAACGATGAGTGTATACGATATAAAAGTAAAAGATATAAATGGGCAAGAACTCACTTTGGAAAAGTATAAAAATAAAGTGATGCTTGTTGTCAATGTTGCTAGTAAATGTGGTTTTACTGGTCAATATGAGGGGTTAGAAAAATTGCATGAAAAATATAGCTCAAAAGGATTAGCTGTTTTAGGTTTCCCTTGTAATCAATTTTTAGCACAAGAACCAGGGAGTGAAAAAGAGATTAAAGAGTTTTGTAGTTTAACTTATGGGGTAAAATTTGATATGTTTAGTAAAATTGATGTTAATGGAAATAATACACACCCACTTTACAAGTTTCTCAAAAGTAGCTCAAGTGGGATTATGGGAACTGATATGATTAAATGGAATTTTACAAAGTTTTTAGTTGATAAAAATGGAAAAGTTCTTAAAAGATATAGTCCATCTACAACTCCAGCTGAGATTGAAAAAGATATTATCAAAGCATTACAATAAAAGATATTTATGGAAACTTTTACACAAACTAGCCTTATAAACTGCACCTTAGAGGAGCTTTTTGATTTTCATCTTGATACAAATAATATCAAGCTTATAACTCCAATTCATACAAAAGTGGAGCTAATAGATTATGAAAAAGCTACTTTTGAGGGGAAAATCATAAAGCTAAAGACTACACGAGCTTTTGTGCCAATCAATTGGACAGTAAAAATTGAAAAATATGAGTATCCAAATTTAATGGTGGATGTTGCCCTCAAATCCCCCTTTGCTTTTTGGGAACATCAACATATCTTTACCAAAAAAGGTTCAATGTGTGAACTCAAAGATGTTATAAAATACAAACTCCCTTTTGGGATATTTGGGAAATTAATAGCTCCTTTTATCAAAAAAGATATAGCAAATATGTTTGCTTACAGACACAAACAAACGAAAAAGATTTTAGAAAATTAGTATGTCAATTTGACATACTTTCGGGTAAAACAATAAAAATCAAGTAGAATAATTTTATGAAAAAAGATATATTCCAAAAGATGCAAATTTTAAGTGATAGTGCCAAATACGATGTGAGTTGTAGCTCAAGTGGAAGTGAAAATAACTATAAAACAGGAGAGCTTGGAGCCACACAAAATAGTGGTATTTGTCACACTTTTACAAGCGATGGACGATGTGTGTCGCTTCTCAAAGTGTTGCTTACAAATTTTTGTATTTATGATTGTGCTTATTGTATCAATCGTGTAAGTAACGATATTCCAAGAACTGCTTTTGCTCCAAGAGAGTTAGCTGACATAACTATCAATTTTTACAAAAGAAACTATATCGAGGGGCTTTTTATAAGTAGTGGAATTATCGAGAGTGAAGACCATACGATGGTTCTTATCTTGCGAACTCTTAGGATTTTACGAAACGAGTATAAATTTAATGGCTACATCCATGTGAAACTTATCCCTGGAAGTGATGCGAAACTTATAGAAGAGATCACAAGACTTGCAAGTCGTGTGAGTTCAAATATTGAGCTTCCAAGTGATGCAAGTCTAAAACTCTTAGCACCCAATAAAACAAAAGAAAAAGTGCTTCAACCACTCAAACTTGCCAGAGATTTTAGTATGGAGCGTACGAATAAGCCAATAGGGATGAGTACCCAACTTATCGTTGGAGCAACTCCTGAAAGTGATAGAGATATTTTAAAACTAAGCTCCGCTTTGTACGATAAAGCACTTCTGAAACGGGTATATTATAGTGCTTATGTTCCAGTGAATGATGATAAAAATCTCCCAGCACTTCTTACTTCAAAGCCACCACTTTTAAGGGAACATCGACTTTATCAAGCTGATTGGTTGCTTCGGTTCTATGATTTTTCTTATGATGAGATAGTAAATGTTGATAATCCAAATCTTGATGAGGAGCTTGACCCAAAAATGTTTTGGGCTTTAAATAATTTACACCTTTTTCCAATGGAGATAAATAAAGCAAGCCTCGAAGAGTTGATGCGAATACCAGGGATTGGAGTGCGAGGTGCAAATAAAATTATCAATGCAAGACGGTTTAAGAAGCTCACTTTTGATAGTCTCAAGCAGCTTAAAGTTTCAGTAAAAAATGCAAAATATTTTATAACTTGCAATGGAGTGTACCAAAAAGAGGTTCCGATGTATAGCGATACAATTAAAATAGCTCTAAAACCACCCAAACTAATAACAACACCAAACCTTTTTGATGTTGATTATAGTGTCATTACTGGGGAGTTGTAAGTTTGATAGTTCTTTATGATGGGAGTTTTGAGGGATTTTTAACTTTAATACACGAGGTGTATTATCAAAAAATAACACCAACAAAAATACTAAAAATCCTCCCAAATGAACTTGTTTTAGATGAGATATACACTATACAAACTGATGAAATACAAAGTGCAAAAGTGCTTATTGGTTTGAAAAAGAAGTTTACAAAAAAGCACTTTGAGACCATTTTTCATATCTTTATGTGTGATAGTGTGGAGTTTGAACTCCCATTGCTGCATTTTATTATTTTAGGATTTAAGAGCCAAAAAGAGTTAGAAAATATCAACTATCTTTTCGTTTTCAATATTGAAAATTTACAAAAAGAGCTTTTTAGACATATCCATAAGATGAGTGGATTTATACGATTTATGGAGCTTGATGATGGGACTTTGTATGCCAAAATTGAAACCAAATTTAATGTTGTGTATCATCTTGGAAATCACTTTTTGGCACGATTTAACAATCAAAACTACATTATCCACGATGTGAATCGAAAACTTGCCTATGTGAAAATTGAAGATACCCATCAAGTGCAAGAAGTAGCAACTTTTGATGAACCAATTTTAAGTCAAAATGAGGATAAATTCTCAAATCTTTGGAAAACTTTTTTTATGAGTGTTGCTATAAAATCACGAGAAAATAAAAAACTACAAAGAGAAATGGTTCCTCTTCTTTACCGTACTTTTATGACAGAGTTTAATTTAGTATAAAAAGTTAGTAACTTGTTGTTTTATGACCAATCTTTATGACTTTCTAGGATATCAATTTTCTCTTTTTTGTATCTTACCATCTTGATTATAAGCTCTTTTGGGATTGTTTTGTTTAATGGAAATTGTACTGAGCCTTTGGCAAATTTATATTCTTGAAGTTCTTCTAAAAATGCCCCAATAGTATCTGGTTGGGGATAAAATCCTATATGATTTTTGTATCCAGCTATCATAATTTGCTTATCTCTTTTACCATCTTTAGATAATGCAAAAGCTGGGATTTTATAGTTTATTGTCTCTATCGCATCTGGAATAGCTTCTAAGATATAGTTTCTAAGTTCATTAAGTGCCTTCTGTGTAGTTTCTGGCTGAGTTTTTAGATACTCATAAAAAGGTGATTGTTTCATTTATTTATAACTTTCATCCTTGTTCTTTTCTGTATTTTTATTTAGGAGTAGATTTTTGTTCGATTTTAATTAAAAAACCTATTTATGTCGTTGTAAAGCCCTAAGAACATCAATCCAAGAAGTATGACCCATCCACCAATTGTAAGATTTAATAAAATCTTTGGACTAGGTTTTTGTCTTGTGATAAGTTCGTAAAGATTAAACATTATATGTCCACCATCAAGTGCAGGGATTGGAAGCAAGTTTAAAACACCAAGATTTACAGATATTAGTGCAGCTATTAGAAATAGTGAAACAATCCCACTTTCACTAGCATCAGAGATTACTTTCCCAATCGAAATAACACCTCCAACTTCACTGCTAGGCACTACACCTTGTATGAGTTTTTGTACACCTTGAAAGATAAGTGTGCTTGATTCGATGGTTTTAGTAAAACCATAAATCAAACTATCAATAAATCCAAAAGAGGTGGTAACAACAGATGCTGGTGCGATACCAATCATCTTTTTTTGAACAATTTCACCAAATAGATTTTTTGTTTCAAGAACTTTTGGAAAAACTACAAAAGTTTTTTTAAATCCACCTCTATCTACACTAACCACAAGTTTATCTACTTCATCATTTTTTATGATTTTTTGTAGCTCGCTCCATAAAACTATCTCCTCGTCGTTGATTGAGATAATTTTATCTCCATCTCTAAGACCAGATTGATAAGCAGGTGAATCTTTTAAAATCCCACCTATTTGATTTCCTATCTCTTTATGCTCCATAAGTCCAATAAAAATATAAAGGAAAAATGCCAAAATAAAGTTTGCAAATGGACCAGCCAATAAGATAAAAATCCTTTTTGTTGGTGTTAGCATAGAGTAGCTATCTCTATCTGTACTTGTTTTAGTAGGATCTAAATCTTCTTGCCCTTTCATCTGAACATAGCCACCAAGCGGTATAAGTGAGATGCTCCAGTTTGTCCCTTTCCAGTATTTACTAACTAATTTTGGTCCAAATCCTATTGAAAACTGATGAACAGTTACTCCAAAAAATCTAGCAACACTAAAATGCCCAAGTTCATGAACAAATACAAGTACCGAAAGTACAAGTAAAAAAACTAAAAATCCACTCAAATTATTCTCCTAAAATTGTATTAAATTCATTTTCATCTAACGCTTTTACACCAAGTGCAATAGCTTTGTCGTATTTGCTTCCAGCATCTTCACCGTATATCAAAAAGTCTGTTTTTTTAGAAACTGATGATGCTATTTTTGCCCCTAGATTTTCAAAAAGTTGTTTCATCTCATCTCTGCTTTTTGACATAGTTCCTGTTAAAACAACAGTTTTGTTTTTAAAAATATTATCAATCGCCTCTATTTTCTCTTTTACGCTTGGGTTTATAATTAAAAACAATCTCTCGATTAATTCACTGTTTACCCTTGCAAACTCTAAAAAAGATTTTGCCATCTGCTCCCCAAACCCTTCAAGATTAATAAGTTGCTCCTCATTTACACTAAATATAGCTCGTCCAAATTCATCACAAAGTTGTTTACTGGCTACTTCCCCGATATGCTCAATACCAAGAGCATTGATAACTCTATGAAGTTCTGTGTTTTTTGTGTTTTCAATTGAAGTTAAAAGATTGTTTATTTTTTTCTCTTTAAAGCTCTCTAGTCCCTCTAAATCTTCATATTTTAGAGTATATAAATCCAAAATATCTTTGATTTTGCCTTTATTTACAAGAAGTTCGACTATCTTATTTCCTAGTCCATCAATGTTCATACAATTTTTACTGGCAAAATATATGATGCTATTTATTACCCTGTCGCTACATTTAATATTTTGACATTTTATAAGAATACCCTCATCAAGTAACTCTTTGTTGCAAGTTGGACAAAGGGTAGGGCGGATGATTTTTATTTCACTTCCATCTCTTCTTTCACTTAGAACTTTTGTGATTTTTGGGATAATATCTCCACTTTTAATAATAATGACAGAATCATTTACCATAAGTCCCAATCTTTCAATCTCATCATAATTGTGCAAAGTTGCTCTTGAAACTGTTGAACCATCAATAAGTGTTGCTTCCACATTTGCAACAGGTGTAACAGCTCCAGTTCGTCCAACTTGATTTGTAATCCCTATAACTTTTGTTGTTTTTTCAACTGCTTGAAATTTGTAGGCACAACTCCATCTAGGGTATTTTACAGTGTAGCCTAAATCATCTTGAAAGAGGAGATTGTCTATTTTTACAACCATTCCATCAAGTCCCATACTTATTTCATCTCTTATAGCGACGATTTTTTCATAAGTTTTTTGTATCTCGTTTACATCTTTACAACTTTCCAAAATGGGCGGTTTTGTAAACCCGAGGGTATAAACAAACTCCAGCATTTGTAAATACGAGGTAAATTTTAAGTTTTGTACGCCAACTCCCCAAATTTGGAAAAATAGTTTCCTTTTAGCTGTTATTTTTGAATCAAGTTGCCTTAAACTTCCAGCTGCTGCATTTCTTGGATTTGCAAATATTGCCTCATTGTTTTCTCTTCTTTGTTCATTTATTGTTTCAAAATCATCTTTTTTAATCACAACTTCACCACGAATTTCAATCAAACCATCATAAGGAATTTGTATTGGAATTGATGATATTGTTTTTGCGTTGTGTGTTACATCTTCACCAACTGAGCCATCACCTCTTGTTATTGCTTGTTTTAAAACACCATTTTCATAGATAAGATTTAAGCTTGCGCCATCAAATTTTGGTTCACAAACAAAAGTTGTTTTATCGATATCTATCACTTTTGAAGCTCTTTTAATCCAATCTTCAAGCTCACTAAAATCAAAAATATCCTCTTGTGACCACATACGGCTTAGGTGTGAAGCTTTTACAAATTCATCAAGGACAGTTCCACCAACTTTTCTGGTTGGTGAATTATCATTTGTAATATCATTAGCTATCTCAAAATCCAAAACTTCATGGTAGAGTTTGTCATACTCTTCATCTGTTGCTAACGGCTCATCTTTTTGATAATATGCTTCACTCCAGCTATTTAGAAGAGCTACTTTATCTTCGTAGTTATTTTTTGTGATGTTTTTATTCATCTTTTCCTCCAAGATATGTAACTTCACAGTCAACTAAAAATTTACCGCTAAGAAATCTTCTCCCTATAAGCATTGGGTATTTCATCTCTGCTCTATTTGTAAGTGAAACTACCATTTTGTAGATTTTTCCCATAAATAACACATCTAGTTTCACTGATGGACGGAGTTCTGTTTGACCGTTTGAACTTTTGATTTTTTTTAATTTGTGAAGTGGTAATATTATTTTTTTGTCGTGGTAAGATTTATGTGCATCATCTAGTAGTTGAAAGTGGACAAAATTATCTTTATCTACTTCAATATTATCACAATGTAAGGCATTTCCATCAGCACCGGTATCGATTTTTGCATCAAGGGAAAAAAGTTCTAAATCTACGATTGAGATAAGTTCTTTATGCCCGATGATTTGTTTTTTGGTTGTCAATTTGTGTTAATTTTTTGTTTAGTATTTTAAATAAAAATACTTTGGATTGATTCATTTGTGTATATTCGACTTATTGCTTTTGCTGTAATCTCAGAAGCGCTCAAAACTGTAACTTTATTGTGTGGTTTTTGTGGAATCGTATCTGTTACAACTAACTCATCAAGGCTACTGTTTTCAATTCTATCAAACGCAGGACCACTTAAAACACCATGCGTACAACATGCCATAACACTTGTTGCACCTTTTGCTTTTAGTGCGTCTGCTGCTTTTGCTAAAGTTCCTGCTGTGTCAACCATATCATCAAGGATAATTACATCTTTCCCCTCAACATCACCTATGATATTCATAACCTCACTAACATTTGCTTTTTCCCTTTTTTTATCAACAATAACAAGGTCATATCCTAGCTTTTCAGCGTAAGTTCTAGCCCTTGCAACCCCACCAACATCAGGACTAGCAATAATTGGATTTGGGAGATTTTTATTTTTTATATGTTCAACAAACAATGAAGCACCAACAAGGTGATCAACAGGGATATTAAAAAATCCTTGAATTTGTGAAGCGTGAAGATCAATTGTTATAACCCTTTTAACTCCCGCAGTTTCAAGCATATCTGCTACAAGTTTTGCACTGATTGGAACCCTTGGAGCTGCTTTTCTATCTTGTCTTGCGTATCCAAAATAAGGAATAACAGCATTTATTGTCCCAGCGCTACTTCTTTTTAAAGCATCAACAATAATAAGAAGCTCCATAAGGTTATCATTAGCTGGCGCACAAGTTGGTTGGATAATGAATACATCTTGACCCCTTACTGTCTCAGTAATATTTACATTAATTTCACCATCACTAAATCTATTTACTTGAACTTCGGCTAGCTCTTTTCCTAAGAAATCTGCAACTTTTTTTGCAAACTCTACATTTGCTGTCCCACTTATTAATTTATATCCACTCATCATAACTCCTTAAAAAATAGTTCCCAATTTCTAAGGGAACCTGCTGTTTAATGACAACTTTTTGCATATTAGCAAAGCTAATATAAAGTAGCAAATCCTAAAGAGGTGAAACAAATTCACCTTTATTTTCCTAATTTCTTATAACTGTACCAATTCCATCACTTGTAAATATCTCTAAAAGTAATGAATGCTCAACCCTACCATCAATAATATGTGCCATCTCAACTCCGCCATTAACAGCTTCAAGACAAGCATCAACTTTTGGAATCATACCGCCAAAGATTGTTCCATCTGCTTTATATTTTACAATCTCATCTTGTGTAAGTGTTGAAAGGAGGTTTTTGTTTTTATCAAGTACACCAACTATGTCTGTTAAAAATATCACTTTTCTTGCACCTAAACTAGCTGCAATTTTACTCGCAGCCAAGTCTGCATTGATATTAAATCCAGGATGATTAAGCTCATCACCAGAAGCAATAGGAGCAATAACTGGGATAAATTTCTCTTCCAAAAGATTTTCAATTACACGATTATCAACCATATTGATTTCACCGACAAGACCATATTTCCCACCGTCTTTTGGTGTTGCAGTCATAAAATTTCCATCTTTTCCTGTTATACCTATAGCTTTTGAACCATGCATATTTATTAGGTTTGTTATCTCTTTGTTGATGTTGCCACAAAGAACCATCTCAACAACCTCCATAACTTGCTCACTTGTAACCCTCATACCATCTACAAATTCACTTTCAATTTGAAGTCTATCAAGTAAGTCATTTATTTTTTTACCGCCGCCATGAACGATAACAGGGCGAATACCTACAAGATGTAGAAGTATTACATCTTTTGCAAATAGATTTTTTAGTTCTGGATTTATTTGAGCAGAACCTCCATACTTGATAACAAAAATTTGATTAGCATATTTTTTTATGTATGGCAATGCTTCAAGTAGGAGTTTTGCTTGAGCGATTTTTTCTTTCATTGTTATTTCCAATATATAGATTTTATTTGTTGCTAGTTAAGTCTTTAAATTCAAAAGTTTCAGTATCAAATTGTTTGATTACTCCACTTTGTAAATCATAGTACCAACCGTGTAAAGTTAATGATTCTTCAGTCATTCTTTTTGCAACTGCAGGATATGTAAGTAGATTTTCTAGCTGAAATACAACAGAAACTTGTTCTGTTAATCTTACTTTTTCTGTCATTGTTTCGCTTTTAAAATTATCTTCAACAAATGATTTTGATATTTGTCCAAGTTCGAGCCATTTTCTGACATGAACTAGCTCTTGTTTATTTGGTATTTCGTGGTACAAAGATTCACAAGCACCACAATAAGAGTGTCCGCAAACAATGATATGTTTAACATTTAAAACAGAAACAGCATATTCAATACCTGCTGCTGTTCCGTGAAAATCATTGTCATCTTTAAAAGGTGGAACAAAGTTTCCAACATTTCTTATTATAAATAGGTCCCCTGGTTTGCTACCCGTAATAAGGTCTGGGACAACTCTGCTATCGCTACACCCAATAAATAAAATTTCAGGTGATTGCCCTTTCTCTACAAGCTCATCAAATTGAAATTCAAAATTTTTAAAGTGTAGATTTTGAAATTCTTGATGTCCTTGGATTAGTTGTTGTAGTTTTTTCATAAAGTTAGTTTACCAATAATTTACTTAATTAGCTGTCAATGTGGTGCTTGGGCTTTGTTTTTTCATAAGGTGTAAAACCATCAAAATCATCATCGTTTAAATCTTCATCATCGCTAAAAACACTTTCATAGCCCATTTTTAGAAGTAATTTATCACAATCATTTGTTGTAAAATTTTTCTCTTTTAATTTATTTGCGAAAATTTTTAAATCATCTTCACTTACACTATGCCCTTTTAAAATATACAAAATTGAATTTTTTTGCATCTTTAGTCTCTATCCTTTTTTTGAAATCGGCAAATTTTATTTTATTTTTGCTTTTGTTATTTTGAAACATCAATTAAAAATTTATCTTTTAAAAACTCGCTTCCTAGTAGTATTTTATAGCTCATCGTTTCCCTGTTTGTAAGTGAAAAGCTTATTGGATAGGTGTTGTTATTTAAAGTTATTTTCGTTTTTATTATAAATCTTCTTTCTTTTGCTCCATTACTACTTTTTATTGTTGTTACTTTTTGTATCTTTTTTGTAATTCTTTGGTTTGTATAAAGTGGTATAAATTCTACATTTTCATCATCTAGTTGTTTTATATAAGTGCAATGAAGTGCAGATATTAAAGCGCCCGTATCAATTTTTGCAATAGTTTCTTTTTTATCAAATTCATCAACTAAAACAGTAGCAAAATTTCCAATGATTTCAAGTGAAAATAAGGCTGTTGTGAGTAAAAAGCTAATAATGATTACGATTTTTTTCATACGGAAGTTTAGTCAAAATTGGTTAAAATCCGCGAAAAATAACATCAAAAGGGAAAAAATGAATAAAACAAACCTAACAAATATCATATCAGCTCTAGTTGTAGTGTGTGGAATTGTCATTCAAAATGAACTTGTTACAACTATTGGATTGTTTGCTTTTAGTGGGGCAATTACAAACCATCTTGCAATTCATATGCTTTTTCACAAAGTGCCATTTTTATATGGAAGCGGGGTTGTTGAAGCTAGATTTAATGAGTTTAAAATCTCAATACATAAATTAATAATGGAGCAATTTTTTACAAAAGAAAATTTAGATAAATTTTTCCAAAGTGAATTTGAAGATGGGCAAAACAAGAAACACTTTGATTTTACAAATCTTATAAATAGTACAGATTTTAGTATCGCGTTTGAGAGTCTTAAAAGTGCGGTTATGGAGTCAAGTTTTGGTTCAATGCTTGGGATGTTTGGTGGAGCAAAAGCGTTAGAGCCACTTAAAAATCCATTTGAAACCAAAATGCAAAAAGCGATAAATGAGATAGTACACACAGATGCTTTTCAACAAACACTCTTTTTAACTCTCAAAAATGGTGATTTAAGTGAAGACATAGGTGGAAAAATCGATAAAATTGTAAATGAAAGATTAAATGACCTTAATCCAAAAATGGTAAAAAATATAATTGAAGATATGATGAAAGAGCATCTAGGATGGCTTGTTGTTTGGGGTGGAGTTTTTGGTGGACTTATTGGAATAGTTAGTTCTTTGCTATTTTAGCCCTTATGTAAGGGCTTTATAAATTATTATATTAAATTTTTACAACAACTTTTTACGGTCTGCAACATTTTAATCACACTATCCACCTAACAATAACTCCATCTTTTTATTGACTTAAAAACTCAAGAGCATTGTTTTAACCGTAAGAAACAAAGTGATAGATTAACTATAAAATATATCTATATGCCATTCAATTCAGCATCAAGCTCATCTTGAGCATTGCTCGCTTTGAAGTTTGTAAGCTCTTTTTGTAAAGTTGTCAATCTCTCTTTTTGGTAATCAATAATAGAGTTTTTATTTATCATACACCCTGTAAAAGTTTCATCATATTTTCGCTCATCACTAAACAAACTCTCTTTTTTTGCTCTAAGATGCTCCACTTTTTCAAACTTAACATTTTTTTTGATAAAGGTATCCAAGGTAACATCATTTTGAATTTGTTTTAAGAACTCTTTCTCTTTTGGGTCTTTGACATGTTTAAAATTATCATAGATAATAATCTCGATTGTTTTATCTATCTTTCTTTTGATATCTAACTTACAGTTATTTTCAGCCAAAGGGATAGATTCAATATCTCCTTTTGTATACCCATATCCTATAAGCATAGTATTGCTTCCACTTTGTCCATACCAACTTGGAGCTTCATCTATTTTGCTGTATTTAAAAGTATCCAAATATCCTTCAAATAAAAATCCAACCAAAGATGTGATTATTTTAAGTGCTATAGCTTCTAACATTGCTGTTCCTTATTTTTTATTTTACTTTGTTACCAACCAAAGATACAAACTCCCATCCTCATCTACAAACTCCTCTTTGACTTTTGCACCCCTTACAAGATTATCACTTGTTCGGATTGATTTTCGCTCAAAGTTACTATTACCATCACTTGAAGATGATTTTAAAGTTTCGTTTTCTATTTTGATTTTGAGTGATTCGGAGAGTTTTCCTCTTGCATCGATAAGAGCTATTTTTCTTTGGAGTTTCTTATCTTCATTTGGAGCAGAGTATCCAACTGCCCCTATAACTCCATCAAGTGATGGAGTGTATATCCACTTTGGCATTTCATTAGCAAAAAGTGCAAGAGCCAAAATAGAGATAAAATAAAAAATCTTCATACTAAAACACTATTTTCTTTGCAAGATAAAAAACTTATCAAGTGGTATCATCTCTGTTTTTTCTGTTCTTGATTGTGCTGTTTTCATATATTTTATATCGTAACTTTCTGCCATTTTAAAGAATTTTTCCATATGGATTCCAGGGATGGAAGAAGTTCTTCTTTCACTAGTGTAATAGTGAATACGTTGAGGTGTAATCTCAAATTCAATATATTTGATACCTTGGTATTTTTTCACTGGGATATTAAAAAATCGTCCTGCTTTAAATTTCTCAGATTTTCTTTTATCCTCAACTTCTCTATATACAGATTCATCTTCTTGTCCATTGATTGTAAATTTTACATAGTATCCTTCCCTATCAAAATAAATATATCCCAACGACTTCGCAACCTCAATATCCACAGTATCTCCAGAAACATCATCTGGTAATTGTAAATTTCCTTTGATACTACAAAGCACTTCCCCTTTTGTAGCAAGAAGTGGGATAAACTTTGTATAGTCAAAGCCGATAATATCAATATTTACAGTATCTTTGATAAAGTCTTTCTTTTTATCCACTTCACAATTTATCGTTGCTTTACTGTATATCGCATTTCCAATTGTTTCACTTGCATTTTTTTGCCCCCATAAGTTGAGTTGCTACCAAAAGTGATAGTCCGATTCCTATTTTTTGTAGTTTGTTCATTTATCTTTTTCCTTTATTTTAGTTTGAGTAGTTTTTGACTTTTGAAGTATCATAATAAAGCTCTGTAAGCTCCAAAGGTGTCTCTTTTCGTTTTTTCATATCGACTTTATTTATCGCTATATCGTATGAATCAGCTGTTCTTGCTATCACTTTGAGTGAGTTGTATCCTGCTTTTAGATTGATTTCTATTGGTTTTGCATTGGTTTGAGTGATAAGCTCTTCATTGATAAAAAGTGAAAAATCATACACATCAGCATCCATTTTGATAGTGATAGTTTTTTGTTCATTTGATTTGATAAATCCACTTAGTACCACTCTATAAATCTTATCAGCTTTGAGTATCTTATTTGTAAAAGGGGTATTTGCTAGATTGAAATTGTTTTTGATGATAGCTTGATGGAGTGGATTTGCCAAAGCTAAATCATCTTTATCGTAAAAATAAGCAAGGATTCCATTTTCTGTGAAGATGTTTTCTTGTGGAGTGTCATTTTTTGGATTTGATTGGATTTCATTCATCGCATTTTCATATTTTTTAAGGTCATTTTCTGTGGCATACGCTGTGATAGTTGTACAGATTTCCCCTAGATTGTCTCCATTGAAATATTTAGCATTTCCTTTTATTCGCACTAGTCCACTTGCTATTTGCTTTATCTCATCGTTGATAAGTTTCCCATTTTTGAGTTCACTTTTTGTATTCATAAAAGTTCCGTAAATCTCCTCTATGGCTTCTGCTTTGGCTTTTATAAGAAGTATTTGTTTGAGTTCCTCTTGGCTTTTGTTTTTAAAATCACTTTGTAAAATACAGCTTGTTTTGGTGGTAAAAAGATTGCTTTGTACTCCATTTGGTTCACCATAAAATTCACTTTGCTCTTTTTGTTTTGATTGCTCAAACTCTTTTTGAAGCTTTGGTGTTTTTGGAGTTTCAGTTGCCAATCCATAAGAAAATAGCAACGGAAAGATTGAGATTAATGGGAGAAGTTTTTTGGATTGTTTTGTCATTTTTTGTTTGTTCCTTTTTATTTATTTATTATTCTTTAACTCATTATCTAGTTGAGCAACATTACTCAAAAAAAGTTCCGAAGCAATTTTTTGTAATTCACTAGAAATTAAGGCTTGTGTAAAATTTCTATTACTTGCTATTTCTTGCCATACAGGTGGAAATGATAAAATTCTCGAAACCATACCTCCATCTTTATCAACACAAGCATATTTTACAGTCCCGACACCAGCAGTAATAACTCTAGCCAAACACATAGGGCAAGGTTCTAACGATGTATATAAAGTATATTTACTCAAATCTTGTTTTGTAATGTGATGAGATTCAAATTGATTCATTACTACCATTTCAGCATGTAAATCACTTCTAAATGAAGGATTAAAAACACTATTATGTCCCTTTGAAACAACACTACCATTTTCATCAACCAAAATAGCACCTATTCCAAAATTTCCGCTTTCATAAGCTTTATATGCTTCTTGACATGCCAACAACATATATTTTTCATCATTTGATTTTGGTTCAAATTCATTTATCTTTGTTTTTATTTCATTTAATTTCAATATTTTTCCTTTTATTTTATTATGCAAAAAGCATTATGATTAATCCCATAGTGTAAAGTGATGTAGAAAAAATGCTGTATCGAAAAAGTCTGATTTTTAAATAATAGACATGTTGAAATTTAAGTCTTTCTAATATCATCGCATCCAATAGTGCATCATAGTTAGCATTTTTAAAAGATGATTTATATTCTTGAAGTATATTTTCAACCGATTTATCATCATCGTATCTTCTCGGAAAAAAATAACTATATTTTGATTCCTTTCCCAAATAATTAAATTTATCAAATGGTTCTCTTATTGTTTTAAAGAATAAAAATAAAGAAACAATAAAAAATATTAGGGTAATTCCAAAAAAACTTAAAATTGAATCAAACACACTTGGATTTTTGACATAGTAGTCATGTAAAGGGACAAGTGTGACACCTAAGTATGCTACAAATAGTTGGGTTTTAGTATCTATGATTGCATTATTTTTAACACCATCTTCATATGATTTATAGATAAAGTCAAATCTGAATTGTTCCATATTGGAGATTTTATTTTCAACTTCTGATTTACAAACATCACATTTCATTTTACATCACTTCTTTTTGAATATGTTTGATTACAGTCTGTTGTTGATTTATGATTGGTGGTGTCATTTGAGTCAATAGTCTTATTGCAATCAAGAATAGTAGTAATAGTTGTCGATGTTTTTGAAGCCTGTATTATGTCAACAATTGTATCTTTGTTGTACACGAAAATAGAGGTAATTATGACAATTGCTATATATTTAACAATCTGTGTAATCATAGTGTTGCAACTTTTTCTCTTTTCGATTTCAATTTCTAATCTTTTAAGTTCAAGGTTTGTATATCTATCCACAATTATTTTTGCTAAATCATTATTATCATTTATGGATAATTTGTCAATACATTTGGACAATTTATCATCTTTTTGATCTATTTTTTCAGAACAAACTTTTTGAATTAAATTATCTAACCACAACATTCAATTATCCTTATATTTTCTTCAAAGTTCGCAACAAAAGTTGCAAAAGTCATTGTCCAGCCCTAACGCAACGGACATCAGTGCTATAAGTCTTAGGGTAGCCATAGTCGTAGCCGTTGTAGAAACCGACATCCCGCGCATGGTCTCCGTTACTAGCATAGGCAGTAGAAGACCAATAAAAGTCAGAGGCGAAATTGACAAATATCGGTGAAAGTGATGGATTTACCCTGCTTTTATCTATGATACTTCTGAGTTCATTTTGATTTGGAAGTCGCCAATCATCATAACCACCAACACTGAGCCCCTCACAGTAAGTGATAGCATCTGCCCAAGTCCTAGTCGTAGTTTTTACCACCACATCATCTTGCCATATCAGCCCACTTGAGCTATCTAGGACTATATTTTTACTACCATCTCTTATATATTCAGCTTGTAAGCCAACAGTCAAACTACCGAGTAGGGCTAGTTTTAAAAGTATTGTATTTTTTATCATTTTGCATGTCCTATTTTTATTTTTAAAGTATCAAATATCAAATTATTGTCCAGCCCTAACGCAACGGACATAAAAGCTAAATGTCTTATGGTCGGCATCGCCGCCGCCGTCGTAGAAACCGACATACCACGCATTGTCTCCGTTACTAGCATTCGTAGTAGAAGACCAATAAGCGTTAGTGGCGAAATTAGAAAACTCTGTAAATTTAGAAGGACCATGTGCTCCTTTATTTGTAATCGTATAGAGTTCTTCAATAGTTGGTAATCGCCAGTCTGTATATCCACCAAAAATAGAGGTATTTAAACTTTGACAAGTTGTACTATTTGCATCCGCCCAAGTTGCTCTAACACTTGCTGCACTACTATCATCTTGCCATTGTAAAAGAGTTACATTATCGGTTGTGATATTTTTATCATTATCTCTTGTAAAACTTCGTGCCAATCCTAAAGGTGTAGTTTGAGAAGCATACCAACCATCACTTTTTAAAGCATGGCTATCTGTACAAGCTACCGTTTCTGAAGAGTTTGTATCTTTAAAACAAGTTGTTTGACCTGTTCGTAAAAGTGGAAATTTATTTACTTTTCCAGTTGTAAATGTCATCGAAACATTTTTATCAAATCCACCTAAAGCTCTGATGGGTGCTGTTATCGTATAAGTTGTGTTATCTGTAAATTTAGCTCCATCTGCTAGTTTACAAAGTGCTGTTTTTGTTGAAGTGTTATAATCACAAGTTGAAAATGAAGCACCCGTAAAATTTGAGATATTTATATCTGTTGCATTTACATCTTCCCCGAAGTTCATTTTTAACCAAGTATATACTCCGACATTTGTTGCTCCTGATGCTGGTTCATAGACTATTGGTATCAAAGTTTTGGTAGTAAAAGTATCTGGTACTCCACCGATTGTTAGAGTTGTTTCAGTCGTTGTATCACTTGAAGCTGAACTTGTATGTTTTACTTTTACGGTATCGTTATTCGATATAGTTCCTGCTGTAGATGTGTAAGCTCCACCATTGATACTATATTCTCCGCCAGTTACCGAAATAGTAGTCGATATACCATTTCCCAATCCTGCGACTGTAACCTCGTTTGATTCAGTAGGAGTTGAAAGTGCTACATTTGAAACATCTGTGAAACTAAAAGCAGATGGGATAGTATCGCCTACTGTAGCGATACTAAAAGTATCACTTACACCACCAATATTAAGTGTGATATTTGTCACTGTATCATTACTGCTTGAGGTTGTCTCTTTGAGGGTTACTGTTTGACCATTTGAAACTTTACTAGGTTGATTTGTCCAAGTACCATTTCCTATTTTGTAGTATCCATTTGACGATACTGATATAGGGGAATCTATATCTATCCCTGAAACTGTTATTGGAGATGATTCGACCTCCGTTGAAAGAGCTTGATTTGTCAAATCTGTAAAAGTAAAAGTAGCTGGGATAAAATCTGTTTTTGTAGATGATGCTTTTGTTTTTGTAGAAGCGAGAAGATGAGCAAGTGCGGCAAATTTGTCTATTGGAGTTTTTCCTCTAGCTGTTATCTCTGTTGAGATTTCACTTTCTGATTTATCACTTATGTTTCCAGTAAGTGCGATATTTGATTTGAGTGTGCTGTTGATATCTATTCCATTTGTTGGGTCGTTATCGTTATCAAGTTATTGAAGTAAAACTGCCATTTTTTGGACTGTTTCATTTGTGATATTTTCTCTTGGAACATCAGCTAAATCTTGAAGCATAAGATTTTTATCGGTATTGATATTTGCTGTAGCGATAGTACCTAAAGATAAACCATTGAGTTTAAATTCTATAGAAGAACATTTCGCTGTATCATAAGTAAAGTTTCCATCACTTCCTGTGACACTTGTGGTAGTTCCGCAAGTGTAGTCAACACCACCAACCGCACTATCGATAAAATAGCTAGTTTGAGTTGTATCAGCAGGTGGAGTTGAGCCACCACCTCCACCACCACAACCACTGAGTAAAACGGTCGCGGTGGTAAGGGCGATTAAATTTTGTTTTAGAGGGAGAGACATCTTTTGATAATACATCTTAAATCCTAATTTTTTTGTTTTAAAGGTGTTGATTTTAGTGAGATTTGAATAAAACAAGACTTAATTACTTAAAAAATACTTGTAATATTTATGTAATCTATAATAGAAGTTAATTTTAAATTTTTTGGGATTTTTGTATCTATCTATAATGAAAGTTTCATTTTGTGCTATAATACTGTATTACAAAATACAAAAGGATATGATATGACTGCTACTGTACGACTAGATGATGCTTTGGAAGATAAACTCAGCAGATTATCAACTATATTGCATAAAAAGAAAAGTGATATTATCAGGGATGCTATCAGGTTTTATGCTCAAAATATAGAAAAAGATAAAAAATCACGAATCCAAAAAGCGATAGAAAAAACAAAAAATGGAGATAAAAATATATTAAACGATTTTGAAGGAACTCTTTATGATGGTATCTAGGGGTGAAATTTGGCTTGTTAATCTCAATCCAATTAAAAAAAACAACGAAATAGGAAAAATCAGACCAGTTCTTGTTTATCAAAGTGATGAACTTAATCATAATGAATACCCTACAACTATTGTTATCCCACTAAGCACCTCTTTAGTAGATGATGCAGAGCCACTACGGATGAGAATAACCAAAAGAGATGAGCTTGAGAAAGATTCTGATGTGGTTATCCCTCAAATACGAGCTATTGATAATAGTAGATTTATCAAAAGATTAGCAACACTTACCGCTTCAGAACTAGCAAAAATCAAAGAGTATTTTGAAGAGATAACTTTGTAATGGTAGATTTTATGGATTGCTAGGCTTAGTGGTCATTATTTTTTCTCTGTTCTCTAACTCTGCATATCCACCAACTCATCAAACCCCTAATAACTTCCTAAAATTCATAATTTTCTGATTGATTGCTATTAATAAATCATTATTGCAATAAATTTTATAGCAAAATTTTACAACAATTTGTTTGAAAATAGCATAACTTTGATAAAAACGCTAATATTAGTGAGTGATAAAATTGCAATAAAGCCCTTTGTTGATGATACTTGATGAATGAATATGAAACCTACTGAGTGCTAGTGTGCCGTATTTAGTGGATTGATTGGTGTGGTAAGTAGTATCATTCTTTAATCGGCTTTTGGCTAAAATCAAAACTTTAAAAATTAAAGGGTTTCCCCTAATACAAAACTACAGGAAAAAGACACAATGAGCAATAGTTACAATTCAAATGAAATAGAAGATAGTTACTACAAAATTTGGGAAAGCAGAGGTTATTTTGAAATAGATGGAAATAAATCTATTTGGAAAACTGATGCAAATGAAAAACAAAAAACTTTCTCAATTATGATGCCACCACCAAATGTAACTGGAAGTTTACATATAGGACATGCTCTTACTTTTACTCTGCAAGATATTATTACAAGATATAAAAGAATGGATGGGTTTAAGACTCTTTGGCAACCAGGAACTGACCACGCAGGCATTGCAACTCAAAATGTAGTTGAAAAACAACTACTTTCAGAAGGTACTACAAAAGAAGAAATCGGAAGAGAAAAATTTCTGATGCGTGCTTGGAAGCAAAAAGAAACATCTGGTGGAAACATAGTTCATCAAATGAGAAAACTAGGTGTTACTCCAGCTTGGAAAAGAGAAAGATTTACAATGGATGAGGGATTAAAAGAGGCTGTAAAAGAAGCTTTTATCTCTTTATACAATGAAGGTCATATTGCTCAAAATAACTACATGGTAAATTGGTGCACACACGATGGGGCTTTATCTGACATCGAAGTTGAACACGAAGAGGTAAAAGGTAAGTTTTACCATATGATTTACAAATTTGCAGATGGTTCAGGTGAGCTTCAAGTGGCTACAACTAGACCTGAAACATATTTTGGAGATACTGCAATTATGGTTCATCCTGATGATGAGAGATACAAATCAATCGTCGGAAAAGAAGTATTGTTACCACTAACGATGCGAAAAATCAAAGTTATCACAGATTCTCATGTTGATATGGAATTTGGAACAGGTGTAGTTAAAGTTACACCTGCACATGACCAAAACGACTACGAGGTTGGAAAAAGTCACGATTTAGAATTCATCAAAGTATTTGATGAAAAAGGTATTTTAAATGAATACTGTGGAGAGTTTGCTGGACTTGAAAGACTTGAAGCTAGACCAATTATCGTAAAAGCTTTAGAAGATGCTGGATATATCGTAAAGATTGAAGAGCATATCCACCAAGTAGGGCATTGTTACAGATGTAAAAACATTGTTGAGCCATTTATCTCAAAACAATGGTTTTTAAGTTCTGAAATGGCGGGGGAGTCAATTAGAAAAACAAAAGAGACTACAAAAGAGCGAGCAGTAAGTGGAGAGCATAATGGAACACTTTTCCACCCAGCACATTGGATAAATTCATATACAGCTTGGATGGATGAACTTAGACCTTGGTGTATCTCAAGACAACTTTGGTGGGGACATAGAATTCCTGTATTTACTTGTGATGATTGTGGGCATCAATGGGCGGATATTGCCGATGAGCCAGAAGCTTGTCCAAAATGTGGTGCTAAACATTATACTCAAGACCCAGATGTACTTGATACTTGGTTTAGTTCAGCTCTATGGGCTATGTCGCCACTTGGTTGGGGAAATAATGGAAAACTAGAGGAGTTATATAACTCAACTGATGAAGAAGATTTTTATCCAAACTCGCTCCTTATTACTGGTTTTGATATTATGTTTTTTTGGGTAGCAAGAATGATGATGATGGGTGAACACTTTAAAAAAGAGTTGCCTTTTGAAGATATTTATATGCATGCATTGGTTCGTGATGAGCATGGTGCTAAAATGTCAAAATCAAAAGGTAATGTAATTGACCCACTTGATATGGTAAATGAGCATAGTGCCGATATTGTAAGATTTACATTAGCTTATCTATGTATTCAAGGGAGAGATATAAAATTAGGTGCAAAAAACCTAGAGCAATTTAGAAACTTTACAAATAAGCTTTACAACGCATCAAATTTCTTGCAGTTAAATGTGGAAACTTTTCCTGATTTAAAAGATATTACAGTTAAAACGCCACTTGGTCTTTATATGCAAAGTAAATTAAGTGATGCAGTTGATGAACTTAGAAATGCCCTTGAAACTTATAAATTCAATGAAGCTGCATCTTTGGTTTATAAATTTGTATGGAACGAGTTTTGTGACTGGGGAATTGAGTATTCAAAAGCAAGTAAAGATTCAGTAGTAGAACTTGGGGCTATTTTTAAAGAGACACTCAAAATGGTATCTCCATTTATGCCATTTATTTCTGATTATTTGTACCACAAATTAAGTGGAACTACACTTGAAAATGGTGACTCGCTTATGGTTATGAATTTCCCTAGTAATATCGCTAAAAATCAAGAGATGGAAGATATGTTTAAAATCATCGAAGAAGCGATTACAGCAATACGAAGAGCGAAAGTTATCATAGATATGGGAAATAGCAAAATAGCAAAAGCTTACCTAAAAATAAATGGAATGATAGATGAAAATGTTGCGAAACCATTTATAGAAAAGTTAGCAAAAGTAGAAAATATTGAGTTTGTATCAGTAAAAGTTGAGAACTCAATTACCGATGTAAGTGATAACTTAGAGGTGTTTATTCCAACTGGTGAGATTGATATGAAGCCTATTATTGAGAAACTTACAAAACAAAAAGAGAAGCTTCAATTGGAGATAAATAAATTAAGTGGAATGCTCAATAATGAAAGATTTGTAGCAAATGCACCAGCAAATGTTTTGGAAGTTAATAGGGCAGGTTTGGCGAGTGCTGAAGATAAATTGGCGAAGGTGCAAGAAGAATTAAAAGCGTTAAGCTAAGAAAGAAAAAACAATGAATAACAAAATAATATTAGGTGAGATAAATACTCTCCTTATCAAAAGAGATACCGACCATGGTTTCTTTTTAGTTCCATCAAGAACTAAAGAGGAGATATGCGAGCAAAGTGACACAGAAGCTTATGAGGTGCTACTTCCAAATGCTTACATCACTGATGATATGCAGCTAGATGATGAGATAGAGGTATTTATCTATACTGATAGTGAAGATAGACTAGTAGCAACAACTGATTATCCAAAAGCTTTGATAAATGAGTTTGCTTTTGTAAAAGTTGTTGATGTAGCTCCTTTTGGTGCATTTGTCGATATTGGGCTTCCAAAACATCTACTAGTTCCTAATAATAAACAAAAAAATAAATTTCATATTGGCGATACAAGAATTATTAGAGTGGCAAAAGATGAGCAAACAAATAGACTTATTGGGATTGAAAAGATAACTTCATTTTTGTCAAACGAAACAAAGCACTTTAAGAAAAATGATGAAGTTAAGATACTTGTGATAAGCAAAACTCCACTTGGATTTAAAGTTATAGTGGATAATAATTTTGAAGGCATGCTTTATGCAAATGAAGTGTTTTGTAAATTATTTACGGGTGACACTAAAAAAGCATATATCAAAAATCTAAGAGAAGATGGAAAACTGGATATCTCGCTTCAACCAATAGGAAGAGACGCAAAAAAAGATAGTGGAAGTAACAAATTAATTCAATTGCTTGAAAAAAACAAAGGATTCCTCCCTTATAACTACAAGACGGAAGCTGAAGTGATAAGTAAAATTTTTGGTATGAGTAAGAAAAATTTTAAAAGTTCACTTACTGTTTTGATTGAAGGAAATAGGATTTCACTTGATGAAACCGGGATAAAACTTTTATAACTTTAAGTTTTTCGGATAATTTGAGTTTAAGAATGAGAAGCTATAATTCTGTTTCTTTTATGGAGTCATAGCAAAATGGCTAATGCACAGGATTGCAAATCCTTGAGGTCTCGGTTCGAATCCGAGTGACTCCTCCAGATATACATCCATAAACATCCATAAAGCCTTTTAAAATACTATCACTTAGGCATTCTTTACTTTTCATATGTCTATATAAGTCTATATGATTTTAGATACTTCTAATAAACAATAAGTACCTTTTTAAGTCCATTTTCTATAAAATAAATTTTACAATTTAAAAAGGTACCTATTATAGCAAGAATTATTAAACCACTAACAGCAAAGGAAGTTGAAGCAGCAAAGCCACAAGAGAAAGAATATTATCTTTTTGATGGGGATAATTTACGATTAAAAGTGACTCCCTTGAATTCAAAATTTTGGATTTATTTTTTTGAATGGGAAGGTAAAAGAAAAAAAATAACAATTGGAAATTTTAAAAAATCATCTACAACTAAAGAGGTTGGATATACCCTTGAGGAAGCACGAAAGGCAAAAGAAAAATTCAAATTAATGCTTCAAAATGGAGTATGTCCACAGAATGAGAAAAAAGCTTTAAAGACTAAACAAATTCAAGAGGTAGAAAAATCATTAATTGCAAATGAAAAAATTTTGTCAAATATTATTAATGATTATTTTCAATTTATTACAAGCATTACAGAAAGACACAAAGAAAAACAAAGAAGCCAAATGAATAGGATGATTATTCCATTTTTAGGCAACAAATCAATAGATGATATTACAGCTCAAAATCTTTTAGAATGTATTCTAAAAATTAAATCGGATGGACAAAAGCATAGAGTTCTAACTCTTTGTGGGCAAATTTGGAAATGGGCTAAAAGTAATTATAGAACGCAAACTAATATCACATTAGATATTGATAGAAAAAATACTTTGCCACCAGAACCAAAAGCAGAAAATTTTAAAACAATCACAGAAAAAGATAAAATAAAGATACTTTTAAAAATGATTGAACAATATGATGGAGATATATCTACAAAAACAGCTCTTAGACTTGCTCCTTATGTTGCACTAAGGCCTTTTAATATTAGGTTTGCAGAATGGACGGAATTTAATTTTGAAGATAAACTTTGGATTATTCCAGCCTCTAAAATGAAAATGAAAAAAGAGCATATTGTGCCGTTAACAGATTCTATGATAAATATTATTAATGATATAAAACCTTTTTCTTTTCAAAAATCAATTTATCTTTTTCCAAGTCCTATAAGTAATTTAAAAACACTTAGTGAAAATACTCTTAATTATGGACTAAAACGATTAGGGTATGGTGATGAAATAGTAGCCCACGGTTTTAGAGCAATGTTTAGTACTATTACAAATGAATTTATTGACGACGATGATGCTCACGGTGTAAGTCGTGATATTATTGAATTTCAATTAGCTCATAAAATTGACAATAAAGTTGGTGCTGCATACAACAGAGCTTTATATCTGAAACAACGAACTAGACTTATGCAGTGGTGGAGTGATTATCTGGATGATTTAAAAAAAATATAAAAGCATTCTCTCGTACTTATTGGAGGCATTTTTGCAAAATGCAGTAATAATCTTTTCAAGAATCTTTTTTATGCAGTATTTCTTAACACTTCCTCAACATAGTTTAATCGCTTCATTTTTGTTTTTATAATACGTCTATATCAATCTCTTTCTTACACTCTTACTTTGACTCAAGGCGGTAATCTTATCAAGTACCGTGAGCATAAAGCCGTTTCACTTTTTATCCCTCCCTATTTTTGAATAAATTAAAAAATCACTTGACAATTTTCCCTATTACCTTGTGTCTAAAGCTCGTTACAGGCAAGAGAGTGATACAGACGAAAAAACAAAAAAATCAAACGAAGCCACAAAACTTTGAGGAAGTTAAAATCCCTTTAAAAAAGAGAAATCAGGCGAAAGCTCCTCAAACAAAAAAACAAAATTTATTTAAAGGTAGGAC